>RCUK01000188.1_pt1 | contig 69624 bp, 92 predicted proteins | sample 2166381 | NCBI WGS metagenome assembly RCUK01 (sample SAMN09932809, study PRJNA488358) | compost metagenome | isolation source: compost soil in an enriched community | place: Germany: Experimental Botanical Garden | reverse complement strand
GTTAATCTCAGCATTGATTGTTTCTACGGTTGTTGCAGTTACAGCAACTTCATCACGTGCTGCAAGCACAGCAACTTTATCTGCTAATGTAGCGGATGCAGCCATTTGTGCTTGGTTAGCAGAACTACCCGCTGCAGCGGCTGCGTTAATTGCTGCAGTTTTGGCTGCTGTGGTAGTTGCAACTGCTGATGTCGCAGCGATCGCTGATTGTTGTGCAGAAGAAGCCGAAGTAGCAGCTTGAGTAGCTGCTGCCCGAGCCTGGACTAAAACCAAATCCAGTTCTTCTTGTAACCCATCAATGATACTGGCATCAATGTCGGACCACTGTGCGACGCCGTGGTCATCTGCAATTAGGACCTTGCCATATGTAGACTCATCACGAGCATAGAGAGCCCGTGTGCATTCTAACCATTCTGGTAACGTACCGACAAAACCATTATCCACCGCGAAGTCATATGCGTTAGATACGGTTCTCAATTTGCTAGTGAGTACACGATAGTTCTTATACGAACCATCAAAGTTACGTTTAATTACTTCAACGTATTCATCACCGCTAATTGTTGGCAGTATGTCCATGCCAGAAAGCATGTTTTTGTTAATATCTGCAGCAATTAATTCGCTCATCATTAAATCCTTTTTGTTACCTGCCGGGATCAACCGCGATGTCTAGCAACCTTCGAATCAAGAAGGGCTACGATCTGTGCGATTGTTAGAGCAGTCTTCTTATCTTTAGCATAGAAGATACCCACGTTTGCTTCGGCTTGTTTAGGGAACAGATCTTTACCTAAGGCATTACGATCTGCTAGCAAGAATTTCTTAGCTGCGCCCACACCAAAGAAGTGCGCCGCGTATAATTCGGTGTCATTAGGTTCACGACCCATACCACTCCGAAGAATACGGGCGTTGTCTTTCAGTAGTTCGGCACCCATCAAGCCATTGGCTCGAGGGTCTAACCGAAGACTACGTTTGGCATCATCTTTGAGACTGTACTTGGCATTAGTTAGTGCCAACATATCATCCCAGGTTTTATTCAGATGTTGGAACCAGCCTGTTGCGCTTGATGTTGATGCTTTGACAGTATAATCAAACCCAGACTCGATCGATGCGAAAGTAGCCAGGATTGTCGGAGACATGCCGGTAATCTTACCAATAGCTTCTAGGGTTGGCATAGCTGCCGAACGAGACTTATTCGCTTTAGGTAAAGGAATCGAATCGAGTATAGCGTTTTGAATAACCATGTCATATGCCTCAGGCGTGTTCAAGTTCACGAATTTCGCCGGTTTCCATCAACCGGGGATCGCCATCTTCTAAATAACGAGCGTACGGATTAGCTGCCATGACTTCAACAATAATATCTGTTTCACCGAAGTATGCGTAGCTGCCTGTCATCGCTTTCAAGCGATAGACGAATGTTTCCTCAGTGTTGTTAATAACAACAGTTGAGAACGAAAGGTCGTCAGGACCGAATGACATCATTCGACTGCGATTGATTTCGTTTGCAATACTGGCCGGAGTCGGTTGACCCAGTACCTTAACGCGAGTGTTCGTGCCCAGTGCCTTAGGATTCGCCAGATCTAGCCGACGATATACAAAGAATTCTTTTAGGCCTGTAAGGCGACTAGTCATCTCGATAAACGTACGGCCAGGAATAGCAGGCAGAGGGGCAAAGAACATGTCTTCAAAACTAACTTGGTCTGGTTTGTAGTTCCGTTGCAAGTCGCGATTCACCTGTTCCACGAGCGCGTCGCGGGAAGGCATGTCATACGGGAAGCGATCAGTAGTGATCATTGTTTAAACCTCAGTCCTGTGGTTGCAAAGTTGATTAACCCACATAGCATAATAAAGTCCGTCCCCTTAAGGGACGGACAGTATTTTTTTATTGGCCAGAAATCAACATTTTCGCAATTTCAAACAGTCCTGTGATTAGGACTTTGAAGACATCTGTTACACCTGCTGCTGCCTCACCTTCTAACTTGGCAACGCTTCCCGCGAAGCCAGCACCCGCAACTACCGCCAATACAGACAGCGATAGGACAGTGAATTTGTAGCTATCTTTTTTCCGAATTGACGTAAAGTCTTTCTGAAAGATAATGTCTTGCTTTTCACTTGGGCCTCGATAGATTGCTGCAATAGCTTCTGCACCTGTGGAGCTCGAAGTTAAAGCTGCATCACCGATCAGCATCAATTCACTGTTAAGATAACCAATGATCAATGCTGCAGTTGAATGAGTGGAAATTGGACTTTGGTCAATCTCACTCAGGATTTCCGAGATTTTCATTAGGCTTCTCCAAACCACGATGTTTGTTTACCCACTCACGTGATTTGCGCACTTGTTTATTACATACACCGAGTGCGTCAGTTTGTAGGAGCCAGTGATCAGACATCAATAAGAACCGCGCCTCCCAGTCCGACATCTTACCGGCTACACGATAACGCTTTGGAGCATTAACAATATCCTCGGTAGTTGGGGGTGGGGAAACGTAACATTCATTAGTTAGTACCGCCGGCATTGCAGCCGACACCACGCTCTGGGGCGGCGGCACAGTAGTGCTCGTGCATCCGGTTAGCCATGAGACTAATGCGAGCAAGATCACCAGTATCATCAGATACTTCGGTGGTGGGCCTAGCTTGAGTTGTCTTTGGCCTCGTTGTAACCTTTGCTTTAGGGACGTCCATAACGACCGCAGGGGGCGGACTGGTTGGGGCGGTTGCCATATCAATGTAGTCATCAATCACTCCTTCACGTGACTGTTGTAACTCTTCCTTCACATCTTCCTTTTCCTGAACAAAATCAGCAACAACCTGGTCCGAGATGGTAGCGGACTGGTCTTTATATTTCACCGTCTCCGTCAATACACTGTTTTCGACCATGATGCCGCCGATTTGTTCAGTACGTTGATCGTATTTGTTCCAGAGTAAATACGAGACTCCGAGCATCGTAACTACGGTACCTATCAGGAGCCATTCGAACCATTGTAGACCTTTGAAAAAATTCATCGTCTCTTACCTCGTCTCCGCTTCTTACGTTCCTTCTTCGCCTTAGTGATTTTCTTCACAGGCTCAGCGGGCATTACCCTAGGTGTAATGTGTTCAGCGCAGTACATGCCAATAGCGCATGCATCGACACTGTGCTCGTCTAGTTCTTCTAGATTAACATTCCACACAATACCTTTACGCTTTCTCATTGCACGACGGACATCTTCCTTATCTGTACCTTTAATACGTTCCATCCCAGCATTGATCTTCGCAGTGGAAGGATCGACCTGATACAGAGGCATGAAAGGGTCGTACATATACACGGCACTACGAACCATCGCAACGCACTCTACGAGCGCTGCGAAGGCGGTAGCGAAACGACCTAAGTAGTTAGCCTCCACAATCACCGCGTGCGGCCTGTGCGTTCTCACGAGGTTTAGAACAGCATCTCCGAGTTGCATCAGACGAATCACGCGGTTACCATGTAAGTCACCCAGTTCAGAATATTCTGGACAGGTATCTTTCAAGTGCACTGTGAAGGAGTCTTCAATTGTTACGTCAGAACCATCTAACAAGTCATGTAGTATAGCTACCCCTAGATGCGAAGAGCCAGGGTCTAGAGACAGAATCTTAAACGGTTCTGAGTTCTCCGGCATCTTAAGCATAGTTAACTCGCGAACTCAGCAACGTTAAGGGCTTGGTCACCCAACATTGGTTCAGAGGCACCGATATCGTAAACCATGGTCAGACCATTAGAGTTGTATGCAATAGGGTGGTTAGTTGCAACGTGTACGGAAATCTGTGCACCGATAACTTCGTTGTAATCAAAGCTACCGCCACTACCAGCAGGACCAGGTACAAGTTTATCTACGCCTGTTACCAAACCGATTTCGGAGATAACTGGAGAACGAGTAGAACTGGTACGTACACGGTGTGCGTTAACGATCTCAGCGATGTCTTCTTTGGTGAACTTAACTTCTACAATAGCAGAAGCCGAGATGAACTTGTTCGAGCCCACAACAACGCCGGTATTCGGAATGGTTGGTGGAATAGGGTTCAGATCTTCTAAAGTCGGTACATACGGACGAGTAACTTCTACGCCGTTAATGATCTCTACTTCTAACAGTTGTGGAACAACTGCAGAGATATTGATACGACGTGCATAGTAGGCGAAATACGATTTGCCTTTATGTGTTTCAGGTACACGAAGAGCGTACTTCTCACGTTCCAGCGAAGTCAGGTCTTCTGTTACTTCACGGAGTACAAACGGAATGTGATTATACAAGCCATTATGGTTAGTACGGTGTGGACGAACATCGGTTTCATCCGAGCCGTCATCAGCCTTGACCGTGAAGTGGCCCATGTTACCAATAACGAGATAACGGAAGTTCAATGATTGAGCGTCGGATGGCAGCACGCCATTCTGTACGCCAAACTTCTGGTTCAGTGTGGTGTTCTGCAACAGGGCAAGCTTTGTAGGCATCCCCAGATATTTAACGGTCTGTAACAGAGCACCAATAGCGGTACGTGTTACGTTAACAACTTGTTGGTCCAAGATCGACATTTCGATGTCCTTGTTTATTGAGGCATTGTATTATTAAGTAAAAAAGTACATTTACTTTAGGTCTTCAACTGGCACACGTGTCATGACACATGCCCATAGCTGACCATCTTTGGAAGGCTTGATCTGATGGATCTGTGATAGACAGAAATAAATGCCTTCTCCCTTATTGAGAGTGATTGCATTACCCTCAATGTAGATTGTCTGTTTATCTGTCAATGAATACGCACAGATCTTACCACAGAGATGAGCATAATTAATCCAATACGTCATCACATCTAGGAAACCTGTTCGTGCAGGAATATCCAAGAACCAGACTTGTTTAGTTTTCTGGGTTTGTTTCTCTGGCAGGGCTTTACGGAAAATCTCACGTTGTGCATGAGTCCAGTAAAACCAATTAGAGGTATTGTAGATGCTTAGAGCTTCGGTATCATTCTTACCTTGTCTCCGGCGAGCCCCGTACGAATCGACGAAAGACACAGTGTCTTTAAGCTCACGTAGTTCTGTTACTGCTGTTTCTGAAAGCGTGTGCAGACGTGTGTACATGTCCACTCCTTATGCATACAGGAAAATGATTACATAGCGTTTATGTTTAACGAACGGTACCGCGTGTGGTTCCGACTTGCGTGGAAATACCATGCCTTTACCTGGAACGTCAACAAAGAACTCATTCATGACTGTGCAGCCATCACCATTGTTAGAGAGTGCAACAACCATGTTGTACTGATACTGAGCCAAGTCAACATGCTCCGGCATACCCGTACCAATTTCATAGCGGTTAACGCAAACTTCTTCTAACATGGCCTTGGGAATAGACGGTGCTAAGTCCCATAGAGCTTCACGCAGTTCTTTAGGCATCTGGTTGTGTCCTAAGAACCCGTAGTCGCACTCAGTCACCCCTTTAGTGGGGATGGAGTTGATCTTTGAGCGTTGGTACCAGTAAGCACTTGGAAGGGCCTCTAGGGCCCCCACAATGGCTTCAGCGGTATCAGCTGAAAACACGTCCACCGGTGATCTCTTTTGGCCCAAAGGCTTCGTGTAGACCACCTTCGTATCTTGCGTTTTCTTGAGCTGCAAGTTCGTCATTGCTGATGTAAATGAAATCGGGAGACTCACGGTAGAATTCCTTAGTAGTAGCGTTCACTTCTTTACAGAGTTTGATGTACTCCAACATTTCTGTTAGTTCATCAAGCTTACAACCGGTCTTCTCTTCTAGGAGCAGAATGGCTCGACCTAATACGTTCACCTGTTCGACCACCGGATACATCTTAGTGATCTTAGCTGACATTACTGCATCAGCTTGGGATTCGTAGTAAGGTTGTGGGCCTTCATTCTTATTCACGACTTTGTAGTCAGGATAAGTTCCTTTAACTACATCATTCATCATGTCGTATTGATCTTCAACAAACGTAATGTATTCATGCCCACTCAAAGTGGATGGATCATTCCAGCTGATAGCCGAAATGAATTCCCCGTTTGCTTTGTTGAACATCAAGAGCGCACGAATGCGCTGTCCACTTGTCAGATCTGCGAGTAGTGCTTCGTTATACATGTATTGTTTCCTCTTTTAGCCCCACATAGGGACCCAGGCGCCGTTGGATTTAATGAAAGCTTTAAGCAATGTGTAAATAACATCTGGTGTTGGGTTATTGACGTATGTACCAAAAGCGATGGTGTTATCTGGATATGCCGCGAACACAACGTTTGCAATGTTCTGCAACTGAGCAACAGATTCGTAGTTACCGAGCGATACATATCGCCGGCGATTTGTGTTAAATGATGCAACTAGATCAGACCAACGTCGCCAGTTACCATCGCCACACAATGCCCAGCTCCAAGTATCTAAACCAACGCCACCACCGTTACCACCCATTTGCGTATGTGGAAAGCTACCGAATGTAATATCGCTAGGATTCAAATTCAGGATTACATCGTTACGCATTGTAGCTTGTGTACGGCCACCATACAGGTTCGCATTTGCTGCAGTATCTGTCCACAAATACCTGAGGGCCAGACTTGCATCGATTTCTGGTTTAGTCCAGCACCCGATCATTGCTGCAGTTGTACCATGTGGGTTGTTGTAGTTGCTTACATGTGCATTCAGATTTGGCAATGGGCCAGTGTTCAGAATTCGATACATACCACCAATTGGTAGGTAATGAGTCGCATCGTTACGATCAACTGATTGCAATGCCGTAGCCATCGCCCAGTTGTTTATGTAACTTAAACCAACTTTGTTCTTATCGGTTGCATGTGGGTTGTTAGCATCAGCAATGTGAGCATTCACTCGCACTCGATAGGCATCAATAGCATCACGTCCTTTCTGGACGTAGATCCCACTGTACTCTTTGCTTGCTGCGTTAACAGCTGTTGTACCTACTTTCCACGCTGCTGCGATTCGATCAATCTCAACATCAGTAGAACCCATGCCATAGATCTGCCAGTATTCATGGTCATGATCTTCAGGAACATAAGCAGTTGGCTTGCCGATGATATCTTCCCACTTAAGCGAGATGTTATCCTCTTTTATTAAATCCAGCAATTCGCTCAGTTCTTTTACTGAGATACTGAAGTTGCCACCTACCGCTTGATACTGAACAGTCAAAGGAGACTGCACTGCCGGGTTAGTAACAATAATCAGCCCCATGACTTCTTTGGCTGTCAGACGAGACAACTTGTCGTAGTGATAGGTTGTCTTGAAGTCAGTTACCGGTGATAACAATCGACCAGTATTATCACGAACCACTAAACCCTTCGTATAGAAGGCACCATGGTTCAGTACGCATACACGATTAACTTTCTCACCAACTTTAATCAGCGTATGTTGTTCACCCGTTCGTCTGTTGACGAGTGACTGCCCTGTTAAATCCAAGGGCAGAAATGTTAGTCTTGACATTAGGCGCCTCCTGCTGTTGTGATCCAGCCATTAGCGGTCATCACGAGAACCGTAGTGAACCGAGTATTAGCATATTGAACCGCACCATTGCCGTTAAATGAAGCAGCTGATCTATTCCAGTGGCAGAATAACAATGTGCCGTAGGGATAGGTGGTAAGCCATGTGTTTGCCGTAGTTATAGCATGCGAATAACTTGTGAACTCACCTTGCATAACGATGATTTTCGTAGAAGGTTTTACTTCACGTGTAATGACATCGGCAATATTCTGCCAGTAACCATCTGGCTTGAGGACCTGTGCATTTGGCGATAAACCGACAATATAAGGACGTGCCCAAATATTAAATGGATACATGCCAATCGTCAGGTTGTTCGTGTGGTTGTTCTGCTGTACCAAAGGACGAAGTGTATCAGTAGTCATGCCATAGATCAGCGATGACTTATCCATCGTTGCACCGCCATCAACGTAAAGAATAGACTTTGCATTGTACTGTGCAACAGAATACATGTTCAGCTGAGCTAAAGTATTCCGGTGTGGGTTATTGCGGTTAGCAACGTGTTCTGCCAGAATCGGGAAGAAGTTAGCGTCCAACGCTTGACCGACAGACCATGGTGTCGCATAAGTCGACATCAAGTTACCGTTAGTTAAACGGGCTTGTGCTAGAGTCGCAGTAGGTGCATTCAATACGCTACCTAAACCAATCTTAGCAGCTGTGTCTTTGTGTGGGTTACCGGTGTCAGCGATGTGTGTAGTCAGCAAAGCTTCGACTTCAGCCAATTCGCCTTCAATAACTTTCATCTGCGTGTCAAAGTCTTTAAAGACACCATCGAACATCTGTTGTGTCTTCAGACCAAAAGCGGTAGACATACGCTTCAGTGTTGTAACCGATGGGGTGAACCCATATAGATCCCACAGGGCATGCCAATGACCACCAGCTGGATATTTATCTGGCTTACCTTTGATGTTGGTCCAGTGAACTTTACGAGTATTGTTGAGCAAGCCCATAGCCATCTGATCGATAGCTTTACCGACTTTCTCATAACCACCACCGACCATCTGTGCATCAACATAGATCTTGGAAGCTACTCGTTTACTAGTAATCACAATAATGGATACAACGGTCTTAGCTGTCTTACCTGCAACTTCAGTATTGAATCCAACGAGTTGGTAGTCTACGGTTTCTTTGAGTTCATAGCCTGCTTCGTCGATGATGTACAGATCGTTCGTATAGAAGTATCCGTGATCCAAGACTACACAACGGTAGTCCAGGTCGGCAAGCGCAGACATGTCATGCATCTCGCTCCGTGTCCGATTACGCAGGTCGGTACCTGTCCAGTCTAATGGAAACTTGTGTAGTAGTGGAGTCATCTTATTTACCTTAAGCCATAACCCAGCCTGATGGTGTCATAACAAATGCATAGTCTTGGTTAACGTCATAGTGAGTTTCACCATTACCCCAACCTTGTTGAACTGTTACCAGGCATCGCGCAAATACGGTACTACCGACTGGTTCATATGGCCAAGTTGAACGAACCATATTCATAGCTACGTTTGGATCATACGTGTTCACCACGATAGCATTAAAAGAAGCAGCTGGTGTAGATACATATTCGGCCAAGATATCGGAAACACGTGACCATCTACGATCACCCCGCATCACTGCGCTTGCCTCTAAAGGACCAGCACCCATTTTAGCAGGTTGCAAAATACCATTAGGGAAATAAGCAGCTGACAGGTTCTTTCGCAGTTTGGCTACATACGCTTCATAACTGTGCCACGTACCTTGATACAACATGGTCCGTGTGTTGTGGATGGTTGAGCCTTTCAGTTGTTTCGATTCGATGTTAGCTGTAACATCTTGCCACGGGTGCGAATTCATCAGGGCCGGTGTAACGCCATGTGGGTTACTCGCAGTTAAATTCGTATGGTCATTCAGTGGAGCAGATGCCCAAGTATCACTAACAGCCCATGCCAACTTCGGTGTCATGTATGCATCGTTACTACCTAGAGCTAAAGCTTCAGCAGCAGTTGCAACTGGTAAGTTACGAACTAAACCTAATCCAAGTTTCTCAGCAGTCGTACCATGCGGGTTAGCTTTGTTATCAATGTGCAGTTGTAGCCGATTATTAAAATTAGCCAGGAACACATCTAATCGATCACGAATGGTTTCACGTAGATTTTCTTCATCATTGTCATCACCAATCATCAACCGGCGAGAAATAGTTTCCAGTTCATTGTTGAAAGGTTGATATGTATCCAGTCCCCAACGTTCTTGAACTAGTTCACCTGGTCCCCATGATGGTTCAGTACCGTTATAGTCAAACTGTCTAGGGATATAACCAGATGGCTTGGTGTGAAAGAATGTGAGGTAATCTTGTACGACAGTAAAGCTAAACGCGAGATCCCCGCCGACCATTTGCGCAGATGTGATAACAGTGCCAACTGCACCACGTAGAAAAATGATTGCGCTACAAACATCCAGACCTGTACGATCACTTACCTGCTGATGCTTGTAAGTAAAAATGTAGTCGAGGCCAGGTATAAGTTCGTTATAGTTCACGTCGTAGACTTTGAGGCCCTTCGTATAAAAACCACCATGAAAGAGGGTGATGATTTTATACGGGAAACCATCAAGAGCTACCAATAGGTGGTGTTCGTTACCAACATGGTTGTTAGGGTTAGTACCCGTGAGATCTAGTGGTAACTGTACGATTGGGTTATCCATGAGTTACTCCGTTTGGATAATGCTTACAAAAGAGGACACGGTTGCCCATGTCCTGTCTTAAGTGTTTTATGGCAGACGAGCCGTGGAAGCTGCGAATGCTTCACCAATAGGACCGTAGATATTCGTTTCAGCGAAATCCCGTGTTCTGCGTGGTGTCATTGTTGTCGAGTTGTTAACGCCACCAACCGATTGGGTTGTTGTCGCTGGAGCATGGTTAGCCACTTGGCCTAAGCCAACTTTATCGGCAGTCATTGAATTCAATGCACGAGTTGTGCTTTCCAATGCTTCTAGGCGAGTACGGATCAACGTAAAGCGGTTAACCGTTTCGCCTGCCCATAAAGCCATACGTTGCAGCATGGCTGTTACTTTTGCTGTACTGATCATGGAGTCACCTCTTCGATCACGGTACCACGATGGCTATACAACATTGAGTTATCTGGTGAATTGCCCCAGAACTGAGTTTGGTGTTGTGTATTAACCGTGACAGTATAATTGTTACCAGCAGCGATCGTTAGGAATGGACCAGCTGCATTATCTACTTCACATTGACCTTGCGAGTTATCACCGAAGAACAATGCATTATCGTCAGCAGTGACGAAGCAGAAATGTGTGTATGCGCCCGATGATGCTTTGATACCAGAGATTGTTCCGACAGGAACTTTAACGCCATGTGTATCGAAGATGAATGGGTCAGCAACCAACGTGATAGTGTTGACAGTGTTACCAGTTCGGTTGATCTGATAAACATACAGCTCCCCACGAATCGCACTCGTAACAACTACATGGGTATCCCCAACACGAATGTCACGGATAATGTCAGCAGCATTCTTCCCCGCAATAGTAGCTTTGACAGCGGTGATCACGCCGTTGATTGCGGTCACCCAGCCAGCAGTACCACGGCCTTTAAATACGTCAGCAGCAATTTCCAATACGGATGTTTCACCGACGTATGTTTGCTGAGACGAACCAGTGATTGCTACTGGGCCTTCTGACGATGGAGAAACCAAAGTCAATGGAGTAGATGCACCAAACATGTACAGGTCGCCTACGATAGCTGGAGTAGGACCAGATGCCGGTGTACCACGTTTACGTACATAGACCAGATCTTTGGTAGCCCATACTGCTTCCATGGCGTTAGCTGTGTTAAAGGCAACGTCGTCTTTCCAACCAACTGGAGCTGCTACGGAAGCAGAGCCATAGGAACGCAAAGAACCATTCGGAGCAATTACATAGACTGCATCTTTAGCTGTTGCCCAACCTTCAGCTGCTTTACGCAGTGTATCCAAGTTAGGGATCTGTGGAACATCAGAACCTTGCACTAGGCGAACAGAGCCGAATGAGTTACTGACACCATACATGCCGTAGCCTGCCGAGACAGAACCCACCAGAGAACCTTGATAAGCGTTTTCTTTTGCAGTGGTCCAAGTCGATTCCAGGGCAACAGTTTGAATCAACGTGATGTTAGTTTCATGTTGGATACGAACTTTATCGATTACAGATTCGACATCACTTACAGCAGTAAAGCCCTCTTCCCATTGCGATGGAGTCTTACCACCGAATGTAGAAGCATCACCGCCACCGCCTGCTACCAAGTCCGCCAGCATCTGATCGATCTGTGTATTCGAGTACATACCCAAAATAGCAGGAGTCAATGCGTGTGGGTTGTTGTGGTTAGCAATATGTTGGTTGAGCAGGTTTTCCAGAGCATCGATGCGTGGAATGTTTGCTAACTGAGTAATCAACAATGCGCCGGTATAAGGCGTAAGCAATGTATTGTTGTTATTGATGTCAACGGCTTCAGTTGGCGAAGCGGCGGCAAAGTTAGGAACACGACCCAAGTTAATGTCAGCAGCCGTCAAGCCGTGGACGTTACCAATAGCTGACGTGTGTGCGTTGAGTGGGATCAGTGCTTTATCCGTGATCTGGAGAGAAACCGCACGCGAGGACATATATACATCAGAGCGAGTACCCGCTTTAGCATCGACATCGTTCGCCATGCCGTAGTTCTGTACCAAGCCTAACAGCACTTGTGCTTTTGTTGTCTTGTGCGGGTTAGCGAAGTCCAGCAAGTGAGACTGGGATGCCCCTGCCGCTTGAGCTTCAATAACAGCAGCCAGATTGTCCAGCGATGCTTTGATCTCAGTAGAACCAACTAATCGATCGATCGACTGAGGGTGTTCGAAAGCAGGGAACAATGCTGGGAGTACATCAATCTGAGCCCACGAACGAATAAGCGGGTTGAATTGACGGTTAGACAATTCTGCCAGAATAGCCGAATCGCTAAAGCCCCATTGACCACCGATAGTCCGATACTCTAATCGTACTTGACCTTGGATAGTCCGTTTCATAAAACGAATAGAACCACAGATTGGTCGACCGATGGAATCCATCGCTTCAATGAAGTAGTGACCGAGCATGTAGTCTACGTTTTCCACGTACAGTGCACCAGTTTGGTGGTTGTACACTTTGACGTTGTCCGCGAAGTACGGAGCAGCTTTTGGGATGATGAAGTAATAGTCATCAGGCCCAGGAACTTGCAGCGTCTGAACCTCACCTGTGACCAGATTGAGTGGGTTGTTCCCATTCAGGTCCTCTGGGTAGAGACCAGTTGTACTCATGGTGGACATATATCCTCCTGTAGCGCTGGTGCGCAGTTGTTAGCTTAATGATGTGTATGCACACCAGTATTTTTAAATTCACATAGGATTATTCAATCCCACGGAGGTTCATCAATGTACACTCTAGTACGTGCACGCTATCGAGTCGATAGACGTAAAGGTCGTTGGCAAGAAGCTGACCTCAGTAATGCAATTGTTACCACGTTATCCACGACGTATGGTGACGTGATTCTTTACATAGGTTATCCCGGTCCAGGACAACAACAACTCAAAGCTCTTAAGTTCGATAACGTTACTACTTGGATGAATAACGTTAGTCCTACAGCTACTGTACAAGAATGGTTGACATCGATCGGTAATCAGTCACTACCATTCGAAGCTACACTACCAAATGAAACAGAACGGCTGGTTCGTTATGCACAAGCATGGCATGCTGGTTATCTTGCTCAACCTAAAGGTCGTGACTTACACATTAACTCACCGGCTTCTAAGTTTGTCAAAGAAGATTTGATTCTGACCCACCCAACACATTCGTATGCTGATTACGATAAGTATTGCTTGACCACTGTGAATGGTTATTTCCACATCACTGATTATACCACTGATGGTATTCGTGTATTAGATGGTAACAAGTCGGTACGGCGTGCTAACAATAATCAGATCGGGGTATATTCATTCGAAACGATTGGTGCTATTCAAAAGGTCCCTATCACGGAGTCGATGATTAAACCACAACGTCTAGGAGCTCCTTTAAATGACGCTTCCTATATCAGCATGCCTAGCAACATTAACATCGAGAACAAAACAGTTCTGTTGGTTGTTGGTGGTTACTTACAAGTATTGGGTAAGGTATATAAACCAGTAGGTGATCGGACATGGCGTATTGAAGTAGGGGCATCGATGTTCTTGGATCGATATATCCAATCGGTTAAAGAACTGGATCTGGATATGCTGGGTCTAACTATTGATCCTAAGAATCCTACGTTGATGTCATTGGAACAAATGCGTTCTGATGAAGTCGTGATGAAATATCTAACCATGTCACAATCTTTCTTTGTGGTTGTGGATACTCCATCATTCTTCCAAGACTTCGAACCTATTGAATGGTTACGTCTACCAGGTCGGTTTATTGATTCGACTGGTGACAATCTACCGCTCGTAGGTGCTTATGGTCGGATGCTTGATTACCACACGATTCATGAAGTTGATACTTTCGTTTACGCTGGTACTAACAACATGCGGTATGATTACGATGCTAACCATACCAACTGGCAAACTAAAGCCATTGTAGATGGTGGACGTAACCCAGCACATCCGTATACACATGACGAAGCTTTCTTCCGAGTACTCGGAGCTAACTAGCGGCATAAAGCCTTCCCCAACGGGAAGGCTAATATGTCGTTACAGGTTGTTGAGGGCTTTTTCGTCCTCATCCTCTTCTTCGTCTTTAGCTGCAGCCCCCGCAGGATCATCCAATCCATCCATACTGGTTGCTGTATCTTCGTCTTCGGTCGGTTCAACAGCGGAAGGCTCACTAAGTCCCATGTCGTCGTTACCCCCAGTGTCGCCACCGAGATCACCACCACCAAGACCATCGTCAGTACCACCACCCATGTCGCCGAAACCATCATCGCCGCCCATGTCATCATCTGTGCCTCCGGTGTCATCACCGAAACCACCTGAATCATCTCCACCAAAACCGCCACCGCCCATATCGCTAGAAGCTTCAATAACTTTCTTGAACTCTTTAGCGAATGCATCTTTGGTATCAACTTCGTGTTTCATGAACTCCATGAATGCTCTGCCCATAGTAGACTGTGCAGTTGCCATGTAGTCCAGCAACGAGAACGCTGGTTTGTCGCCATCCATCTCCAACAGTACACCCAGTTCGGGCATGACGTTGTTATTGGTTAGCCACTGTCGTTTGAAGTAAGCTTTAACGTGGTTGAGAATCTTATCAGCTACACCGGACATGCCCAGTACTTCATCTGGGAACAGATCAGGAGTGATATAAGCTTCCAGTGTCGAATCCAACAGATCCGAGTAAGCACGATACGATTCAGCTTGACGTTCATGTTGCGTGTTATCGGGAGCAGGCAATGCTACTTCCAATGCGGCAATAAAGTCGTCAATGATTTCATCGATCGGTTGTGCTGTTTGTTCCGGACTTAGCATCTTACGGTTCTTGATGATTGCCTTAGCCATCTTCTGGCGCAAGATCGAACTGTGATGCGTGTAAGTGCGGATAAACTTCATCAGGTATTCAGTGAAAGCTTTCTGATAAGCACGTACACGACGGGAAAACACCAAGTCGTTCTGAGTTGCAGTAGTGGCGAAGTCTGGAGAAGACATCGGGTCAACTTTCTCAGGATGTACACCCATACCAGAAATGTGCATGCGACGTAGACGATCCTGCAGATCTGGGTTACCAGCCTGTTGGTTCGTGTTATAGTCATCATACTCTACTTTCGTTTCAGCATAGTCAGCACCGTTAACGTTAATGGCAAAGTCGAAGCCAGAACGAATCAAGTGATCCATTGCTTGAGTAGGATCGGGAGCAGCCAGTGGGAACGAACGATGTGCTTGTTCCATAATACTCGACTGAATGTTCGAGATGGTTTGTTCAGCATCTGGATCATCCGGGTCTAGTGTGATGTTAACTTTCTTACGACCTACTGCGTTACGCATGCCACCGACGGTGTCAGCCATCAACAAAGTAGAACGCATGGTTGCGATCATCTTCGAGCGAGCGAGCAGAGATTCACCTACACCGTTAGCGTTGAAGTTGAAAGCCATGTAAGTGCAGAGTTCAGCAGGAATGAAAACCAACTGGGTACATTTCTGTTCCCAGCTACGGAACAGCATGATCCGTTGGATCTCTTCAGACAAACCGATTTCAAGTTCTTGGTCATACTCACCGTTACGGAGACGGTTATGCAGATCGTTTACAATGATCGAGTTATAAGTCTTTTGGATCTCATCAACTTCGTAGTCTTGCTTACTGGCGTTGGCACCCATTGCTTCACGAGTTAAGCGAAGGATCTCTGAGTTACCATCATTGTTAGCACCACTACCACCAGCGTTCCAAGAACTTTGCAGTTCACCATAGAAGTCACGAGTCGAGTCTTTCGATACTGGATAACCATTTTGGTCTACCAGCAAGAAGTACCCTACGTGCTCATGTGGGCGGCCTTGCATGAATACTGGGATAACGGCTTCCATTGGAGGTAGCAATGCCAGGGGATGCCCTACAGACTTCCGATCCATGAACTGAGGTGATGTTACAACCTGCGCATGGTCAGTCGTACCGTTACGGTTCCGCTGATAAAGCTTTTCAATGTCAGCATTAGTAAAGTTGTAGTTCTGTGTTTCTTTTTCCATCTCTGCTTCTAAAGAAACACGATGGCGATTCAAGCGATCAGCAATACGCATCTGACGGACACGACGACCTACTACCGGAGACTTCAGGATGTTGAAGTTATCCGTTACGAGTAGGTTAGCATCATTCATTACTCGGTTAGAGTTATCGTTCGCTACGTTCCAAGATTCCAAAGAGATATTGGAATTAGTAGGATGTCCTAGCAACCCGAGTGGTTCACCTTGAGTCATGCGCTTACGGAAACCAGAGTAAGCTTCCATGGAAACTTTGCGTGTACCGTTAACCAAATGGTCCAATACAGTTTCTGGTAGAACGATGTGGATCGATGCACCTTTACGGAACATGATCTCTCGTAACACCAGGTCGAGACGGTCGTTAATCTTATAGTCTCGTTTAAAATGTTCTTCTACTGGCTCGATCAGTAGTCGTGCAATTTCGCTATCAAACAGAACGGGGTCAACAGACCAAGCCAGTTCCGTTTCACCCAGATCTTTAGGCGAGAGGATGTTGCCGACCATTACGGTCTCAACAAGTTCTAGGTCGGGGTTGAGCTGCATGATTGCGTCGTTGTCAGTAATGTCCTGAGACGTCTGACGTGATACGCGATCCATTGTTTGTTTGTTGATACCAACACGTGGTTGGTTGACACTCTGTCCCTTTTCACTAACTGCTTTACGCAGCAAGTTAATAACACCGCCAATCGGCGTTAATGGATTGATGCCTTCTTGGGTTTGTTCAAACATGGGATACGTTTTACCGTTCCCCCCAGTTTTTCGAGCCATGAGAAGCTCCCATTATTCAAGTGAGTAAAAAGCATGAGCAACGTTTATTTCGAAGTTTACCGAAACGATACAATGCGCCTAGCCCGTACAGTGGTGATTAAATTCGATGCAGCAGCCACTATTCTAAATGAACGGCTGGCGGAAGAAGGTATCATCTCGGATGAGCTTGATCCAAAATCGTGGAAGTACTACATGAACATGGCTGGCGAGTATCACTCGACAGACAGCAAGATGGTAGTGCGGTCCATGGACACGTTGGAAATGATAGACTTCACAAAGGATAATCTAGCAATTCACCGTGCAACTGCCCGAGAGTATGTTCCAGGCAGTATTTATTACAATAACCTAGTGCGTCAGTTCCCTGACCAAGTAGGTTTGATCAATGGGGTTATCTACCCCATTGACATCGATCGTGCTATAGAATCACATGATGGTGAGATTTTGTACTATGATCCTAAGTATGTTGAAGAAAACGAAGATAACTTCGATCATGAACTTCAAGACTGGGTCACGTCATTCTACAATCGCTGGTACAACTCACAATTCAATATTTCGGATGACCTGTACTTCGCTGGGTTCTTAGGTTCACTTTACACACAACTGCCATTAGCTATTATGCTGATTCGTTTGCGTAATGCTAAGACACGTCGAGCTAACAGTTTCTTCATTCGTGAATGGCTAGGTTCGAACTCCCGTTTGGATGAGTTCATGCCTTATCTCGACAAAGGTCAACAACTCCATCTGTACCGAGATGTTAACTGGTACGAACGGAACGTAGGTAAAGAATCAACATGGCAACGGTTGGTGGATAATATCCTCACGCCGCGTGGCATCCCGTTGATCTGGTATAACATCAAGCAGAATGCATCAGCTATGCCTGGTGAACTAAAGCCAACAGCTGAGATGATTAAGCTGGATGTTAACTTCCCTATTGTTCATGAAGGACAAGACAAGTCAACTGTCGGTCAGATCCTAGAACGTGAAGATGGCTTAGCTCGTGATAACCCACTCGTGCGTTTTGATGCTGAGAAAGAGATCACTGAGCAAATTGAATCTGATCAGTTCTCTACTCTGCCAACTAAAGTTCTAGACTCGGAAGTAATCGACCGTTCTACTTCATCGGTTCGTTCTCAGATGAACGTTCTGTTGAACCATTGGCTAGACTTAGCATCTCGTGGTAAGTATCGTGCTTATGTACGGATTCCTAATCCACGGACTGGCGAACCAATGACGCTGTCGGTTAAAGATGCTTACATCGTAATGCTCTATGCACAAGCTCAGGTATTGGAATCAGATATCACCATGATCCCGGCTGTAGTCGCGTATGAGGTGATGCGTAATCCACTCCCGACATTGGCTCAGCTTCGTACGTTCGTGTCCCCACGGATTGTTGGAGACAACGTACTGACCGCTATTCAAGACCGTGTATTCCCAATGACGTCTTATATCTCAACTGAACAGTTCTACTTAGATGCCACTCGTGCACATAAGTCTTATCTGCGTCTGTGGGAATTATATTCGTTACAGGAACACAAAGATGGTCGAGCAATGTGTGAGAATGCTGTTAAAGCACATTACATGAATCGTACTTGCCGGTTGGTAAAAGAACCGATTTCATTTGATGATTATCTCGTACCTCAAGGTATTGACATTCGTGGTCTCCGTACATCGGAATATGAACAGCTCGTATCGGATTGCATTAACATTGCTACGGGTGCAAACCTGTTTAAAGTTATCACTCTGGGTGAAATTCAACGTGAACTGTTGCGGTTGATGAAACGTCTGTCATCATATCCTCTCCAGTACCTCCGTAACGTCGCCTACACCAACTTCCATGTCATCGGTATGCCATCCATCAGGTTAGGTGATTACCGTGCTGAAGTGGGCGCTAGCATCAGGATCGTAGCTGACGAGGTCAATGTACAAACCGTACGATCTCAAGGCTTTGTTAAGACCAAGATCACTGATAAGGTAGTTCTACCTGATATTGGACTATCTGCTGATGGATCACTCTATCGCAAGATTGATCCAATGGTGGGGATTACCGATCTGTCACTAGCTTCGGTTAAGATCAAGACTAAAATGCCAAGTGTACATTTACAGAAAGTAACGTTCATCACGGATGACTCTCCGCCTGTAGATAACTACCTTGGACAATACCAAAATTCAGACGACCCTCTCTACCCTGACATGTAAGGTGATCAGATGTACATCACACGCGACTACCTCAAGGTAGGTTCATGGCAAGCAGTCATTGACATGATCAATGACAAATATAACTTCCAGCTTCAGGCTGGTGTTGTGCAATTAAAAGAGATGAAGAAACTGGGTCCTAAGTTGACCCAGGTTGAGATCATCCCTAATCGTTCTACTAATCCTGGCAACTTGATGCCAGAGATTACCGAAACCGTATTTACTTACGATCGGTTGAATTGCACCGAGTTCTTCCGCAATACTTTCGCTGTGGATATCCGTGGCCTAACGCTACCGATTACTACATTCGATATCCTGAAGAAGATCAGTGCTCGTAACGATATCGTGTTTGAAGTAGATGACTTTGTTCATCAAACATTCGATCACTTTAGCGCGGTTGGTGAGAACGACTTTAACATCCAAGCTAATGAAAAGTCACTACGGTTCGTTGGTTTCTTGAAGGTTCGTTTAACGAATACTTCTAAACTGGATCTAGCTACTTATACGACTCCAGCGAATGAATTCCCTAATGTGATTGAAGAACCTGATAACACCAAGATCAATGGTGACTATTACGTGAGCAGTTATGACTTCAGTCGGTATCGGGATAGTCTTAAGGATTTAAAAGTCGGGCTGTATCACAATCCAGAACAACTGTTGAATCCATTGTTCCAAATCACAGGCATTAAGTTTCAGTGTCAGTCTGTACCAGCTATTAACAACATTGTTCATTCGCTAGTAAATGGTGAACGACATTGTAAGGTTCTGTATAACGGAGCAACTATTCCTAAGTGGACCATGCGATCAGAGTTTTATCGTGTAGTGGTATTGGAACTCAGTGATCTATCTTCTAACATTACAGGTTTCCTGCGCCTGCACTACGATTGAGGTTGACATGTATTTACATGATACAAAAGAAAGACTCTTAACTGAGTTCAGTAAATTACATAACATCGTTCCGCCTATCCAAGTGAATGACGTTGACTTTACTAATGCTGGAGTATGGTTGCAGAACCAATGTAACGCTCGAGTGACTATCTCGGGCAAGGCTAGTTCTAACCGTATCAAAGGTTCGATTCAATTGTTCTACAATCGTTATCGGATTGATGAAAAATTGAATGGTGTTAAGTTAGTGGGTAAGCCTGGGGACTACGCTGATACTACAGCTGTATTATCCATGCTTAAGAATGTTTATGGTATTGTTGCTTACCCAGAAGACTTCACTTACAACATCATCTCACCGATCGCTACCACAGTAACACTGATTCCTCGGATCAGTGCCATTGGTTGGCAACCGCCATACTCGGTTACACTGAGTTTCTAGTCAGAAAGAAACAAAAAAAAAATAAGGCATAGCGGCTACCCCGAAGGGTAGCCATTATGTCGTTAAACTACAATCATGCTACGTGCACGATCGTCTAACCAATGTTCACCTGTAGCATCTTTGTATTTGATTACATCATTGTCCAGTTGGAACTGATCAAACTTACTTTCTGCAACTATGAAAGACTGCCAGTGGGTTTCCTTTTTCACGGTGACAATCAAACCACGATAGCCAGCACGTTTATGTTTCAACAATGAATCGAACAGCAAACGTCGCTGTTTCATTGGAAGCTTGCTGCGATAAGCATCGCCTTTGATTACTCGGATAGTGCTAGCTGTCTGCATGGGTACGTAGATAGCACGCATCATAAGTCGAAATGCTTCATGACGACGATTATAACCATCAGCAATCTTCTTGGCAACACGGACCTTACGGCTACCGGTCATAAACCATTCCAACTGTGACCGACATTTACGCAATCGCAGTTTATTGGTCATGCGAATACCGCCACGAACTCACCATCTTTAAAACCGAACTGGTGATCAGCATACCAGACTTCTACACCGATACGATCTAATGCATCGACATATTCTTTCTGCAGCTCACCGCGCTGACGTACTTGGGTACGCAGTTGTTCCATCAGAGCTTTGTGGCTATGGCGGAAATACTTCGAACGCTGAACTTCCAGGCTATCGGTAGAAGCAATCAAACCTTTCGGAACCATGTCCGCATAGGTCCAGTTCATCACACCTTTCATGTACAGGTCACGACGGAGCGCGTGTACGTTGTAGATGATTGCCAGAGGCCCTTTACCGCCAGTAGGCATGTGCGCAGTATCATCTTCAATCACCATGCGTGGTACCGACAATTGCTTGCCTGGTTCTGCGTATGGGTTGTATGACAGATACTGCCCATCTTCAAACTTGAACAGATCACCACTGGAAGTTACTTTGTAAATGCAGTCAGGGAAACCCTCATCAGGCAGATCATCCATAGCTACGTAGTGATACGTGCCATCAGGGTGTTTGTGTTTTTCTTGTGCATCCATCGGTTTCAAAACAAGCTCCGTATAAAGTGCATTAAGACGATTTTCGCGCTGACGTAGTCCTTCAAGGGACATTGGATCAGGATCGGCGGCGCCATGTAATTCAAGAGCTTCGTGTTCGTGTTGAAACCGATCATGCATTGCTTGAATATCTTCAGGCGATGGTGGAGTAAGTTTAATAACACGACCATTCCCAGCAGCGTACTGCACTTGACGGGACTCTTGGTCCATCACTTCGTTCAAAGCTTTGTCACAGATTACAATGGCGTTCATCTTAACGTTCCTTTTTAATTTGAATTAGCTACGACGCATGTCGATAATGTTGTTCAACAGTAGGGTGCGAACTGGATCTGGCCACTCGGACGGCGTGCTGTCGAAACAAAACAACTGGCACATCTTCGGTGTTTCTTCGGGCGTCTTTGTCGCAACTACTGCCCGTGCATGGAACTTCATACGTTCCATCATTTCAGGATTAGCCAACATGTCCTGATAAACGAATTCAAACGTTTCATCATGGAACTTCATGTCACTCATCAAACCAATGACGCTGGTACCATCAATGTAGTTGTACGCTTCAACACTGTTGGGGCCATCACTGACCCACTTCTGCCATTCCTTCTCATCCTTAACGAGTTCTTTGAACCCTTCTGGATAATCACTGTACGGCAGTTCGATGTGATACAGATTCTGGCCGAGCGCTTTCATCAGATACAGAACTCCAGACACTTGATCGCAGCACCAACTGCTTTACCGCCACGGAACAGAATTCCATAGGTCGGTTCGATTGTGTGTTCGAGGTGATCATCTACAGTGAACCCATCCAACAGATGGAGGTCATACGTGAAATGGTCATCGAAGTATTCAACGTTCGTGATGTACGCCTTGGCATTCATCGCTGTGTTGATAGTATCAGTGGACGAACTATCGTGAGCTTTGTAGACCCATGGTGTTGGGTTAGCTTCGAAGAACTTACGCCATTCTGCAAAGGTAAGACCTTTATCACGTTCAACAAGACGCAGACATTTGCTAATCATTACTAACTCCAAAACAGAATAGAACCCCCACCCGAAGGTGAGGGCTGATCAATTACTTACGCTACACGCTTGAACATGAACGCTTTGTCTACCAGGACACCCTTGAAGATTTCCAGATAAGCACCATCCAGAGTCACGACACGGAAACGACGCAGGATACGTTCGCCTGCCGACGCACGACCATACATGCCTTTGATCGCATCGATCAGAGCCTGGTGAGTATAACCGGATACCAGTTGAGCTTCGGTATTCAGTTTCGCATCAGTCAGATCTGCCAGCAACCAACCGGTTTGCAGGTTGACGAAGGTATCATTGATCGAATAGGTGATATCACCAGCTTCGTCATCTTCGGTACGGGACAGTTGGACTGCACGGGACAGGATCAGGGAAGATGCTTCTTTCAGCAGACGCACATACTTCGCATCATGCTCGGTGTTCAGGTGATCGAACAGTGGACCGATATCATTGATGAAGTCATCAATATCCACGTCCAGGGACATGGCATCTTTCAAGAACGAGTTCGTTTCATCAGTCAGTCGCTGATTGATGAAGTTATAGACCCGAGCCGACAGCAGACCTTGACGGTTATGCAGAGCGAAGTCTTTAGCGACTTGTTGCAGATCGTTGGTATCCAGGCTACCCAGCAGAGCATCGAAACCATCTTGATCGATATCGATCAGGTGAGTACGAGTGGAGCTATACTCATGGGATGGCAGCTTGGCTTCTTTAGCCAGACCGAGCTCTTGGCGGAGAACCTTACGGGACTCTACTTCGTTCTCCATGTCGGTGGTACCTTGGAAGTCTACCGACATTTTAACTGGTTGGCATTCATCTGCCAGTTGCAGTTCTTTGACTTCGGCGATAGGCTTCATGTCAGTGATCTCCGTATGGATTTTAAGAGCAGTGGTCCGCACTTCACCTTTATAGTGAGTTGCAGCTTGACGAAGATCAGCATCGATCTCGTGTTGCAGATAGTTCATCATGTCAGTCTTCTCGACAATGCTTTCTTGGACCATCCCATCAGGCCACTTCGTATAGAAACGAATATAGCGGGAAGGGTCGACCATTTGGGTATAGACGAATGTATCGTTACGAGTCACAGACCAATCAGGAACCTGATAAGCTGGACGGGTAATTACGCCACCTGGGGAATGGATGATGTCATATGGACGTTCCATATCTACATCGAATCCAGCTGGGGTGTGATAGTGCGGATCGAGAATGACGTCTTTAGCAGACATCGGAATCGGACGATCCAGTTCTTCAGCAGTCAGCATTGGCTGATGCACCACAGGAGTGGTCACAGGCGCGATAGACTCGCCATAAGACTCAACCGGCATCAACGGTGCAGTAGACAGCTGTTGTTGCTGTACGACTGGCACAGGAGCTGGAGCAGGCTCTGCAGCTGGGATACCATAGTCCATACCAGTACTACCGGTACCTTGCAGTGGTTGTGGCGTAATTGCCTGCACACCCAGTGGTTGAGAACCTACTGCCATCGAAGACAGTTGCATTGGAGCACGTTGGATCATTTGTGGTTGACCATAAGCCTGAGGGCTAGCGCCGATTGCTGGAAGTTGACCATAACCTGGTTGCTGCATAGAAACCATTTGGCCATTGTTCATCATTGCCATTTGTGGCTGTTGTACCATCACTTGCTGTTGCGGAGCCATAGCACGACCCGAGCGATAAGCCTGGACGTCCTGCATGATCGCACCGAAGATTTGGCTATACTTCTGGATGTCTGCCATTGCTGCCTGATCTGCTGCAATGAACTGACCGAGTTGTGGTTGAGCCGCAACACAATTCGCCAGATAGCATTTGAACATGGTATCTGCTACTTTCGGAACAGCCACTTGTGGTGGGTTATTCTGAGCTTGAGCTACCATCAAGAATTCCAGGAAGCCTGCTGCGTGAGCAGACCACTGTTGCCAGATCTGATTCTGGAAACGGTTCTGGGAGATTTGGTTATATGCCCAGGTATGCAGAGGCGAGCGAGCTGCACGCTCCTGCAGACGCAGACGGAATGTACCGAGTGCCAGACCAAGCAATTGAACGGCTTGTGGGTTCTGCAGCCATTGAGACTGAGGAACCTGAATCGGCAGTTCGTTTCCGTTTGGCAAGTTCGGGTTGAATGTCGATTGGTCTACTTGGTTGATGCAGATGTTCGCGATATATTGCGGTTGTTGCATTTGCTGCATCACTTGTTGCTGGTACATGCTTCTTCCTTTTGAATTGTTTGCAATTAGGGCTTACCCCTTCTGTGTGAGTTCTATCCCTACTGTAATGTAGATCTGAAATTTTATCGACTGAAGCGAGCTTGTGCTCCGTCGATTCTTTCTTTCACTTCATCACGCCGTACGATAAGCCCGTCATGACGGAACTCAGCGAACAGATTGAGACGACCTCGACCATCTGGGTTATTCTTCGGTTGATTTCGATACTGACACACTTCTGCAATAGATGCGTTCAGCAATCGAGAGTTATCCGCCAGCAATGACTTGTTGTGAGCCAGAGCAGACTTTGCACGATCCTGAGGAACCAGGATAGAGGTACAACGAATTACTTTGTTAGAGCCTGGCATCGATAGGGTATCGAGTTCACCGTGCTCAGACGTCAGCTTACGGATGGCTGTGTTCAGTTTGAAGGAACGCTTCAAGCCATCATTCAGTTCTTGTAGAGACCATTCGGTTTTATCCCGACGACCTTGGAACATATACGAGAACATGGATACCGCATAGTTGAAGTCTTCCATCACATATGGCAGTACCGTGAGTCGCTTGTTATACATCGACGTTTCATCAATGTCAGACGCATACAAGTGGTGAGCCATATCGGTCATGATGGAATGGAACAGTTCCCAGATGTTGTTGGCTTTGATTCCAACCGAATGCAATTCTTCCATGGTCATCTCATCGAGAGTTGTTTCCAGGGAATACATGTGGGACTTGATGTTCTCAGCCACTTTACCTTGGTGTTCGAAGTCACCGAAAACCATGTGGCCTAGGATGATGCGCCAGAGATCAATCGAATCTGCATAGTGCGGTTCCACAAACCGGTTAGGGAATGTATCGACTACATACCAGAATCCTGCAACCAATCGTTTTACCAGATCAGTTTCCTGATGGGCTGGAACGACCAGGACATGTTCACCAGTAGGGTGATTTCCTGTAAGCGTGGCAGATTGATATACGTTCCATTGATCACGTGGATATTTTGTTTCAGGGAAGTCTTTCAGATAACCTACCTGTACATCTGCGCCCGCCCAGCGCTTGAACGTTTCCGTTACGCCGAATTGTGCGAAGAAGTATTGTGCCAGAGAAGATTCGATTCGCTCACGCTTATCATAATCTTTCTTAGTACGTTTACCCATCTCGTTGTGAATCTGAGACCAGATCACATACATGATTTTCCGAGCACCATTGCAATAATAGTGGTGGGACTTCTGCTTGAATGTCAGCTTGGTCCGACGGAGTGGGATAAAGATGCTACCGTTCAATACAGAGAACGCAACGTCTTTCGATACTGGGGATACGGTATAGTTCGCACCGTTCAGTGTTACGATACCGCCATCTTGAATAGACGGCAGCAACAATGGACGAGGGAACAACGGTTCGCCTTTATACGTGAAGTTCAGGTTCACCATGTAAGTGGTGGACTTCGCGATGTTGGCTATCCGCTTGGAGCCATACTCACGGGTAATCTCATCGAAGTGTTTCCAAGGAGTTACCAGTGTATTACCGACATACTTGAAATCAGCTGGCCAGATGTTTGCGTTGATTGCCATGATCTTATCGATCTCACGACGAGTCTTATTCATACCCGTGTCTTCATCGATCGACATCATCTGCTCGACGGCGATACCATTTGCCAGGATAGGATTCATCCGTGGCATACGTGCTTTAATTCCTGCAATTAACTTCGGGTCCACTACGTACTCCCTTCGACGTCACACATCTTTTTTATTTCTTGATAGAACTTAATACAACCGAGTATAACCGTAGTGGCAGTAGCTACTACCGTCAACCTTGAGGTAATCCTGATGGGACGCTTGTCAACCATAGTTTGCTCGCGGTCATATTTCTTATCTGCTCGTTGATCCAGATAGAGTCGATAGTCTTTCTCTGCAGCCAGCTTTTGCTGGAGGTCTTTATTAACCCGGTCTGCTTCTTTGAGTTGACGGTCATACTCTTTCTGTTCTACTTCTCGAGCAACTGCTTCTTCACGCATTCGACGTTCATAAGTCGTCTTCTCTTCATTCAACTTGCGATCGTATTCTCTTTCCATCTCCTGTAGATGCTGTTTGTGCGCACCAGAGGCGGCAGCATTAGATTCAGAATGCTCAGCATACGCTGCAGCTTTAGTCATGTGATAGCCATTGCTGGCCATCTCGGACAGCTTATAGAAATGCTTCTCGCCATCGATCCATACAGTCAGGCCTTCATCTTGGCTTGGATCGTTCTGGTTGTTACAGAGCTTGGTGGCACTAGTCCCCTTATAATTGATCCACACACCATGGACCAGATCATCATGTTTATTGAAGGATGCATATACACCCTGATGTTCAAACGTATCGTCTTCCAGATACTCGAAGTCGACATGCGGTGGAGCAAACGAACTCGCATTAGGATCTACGTTCGCGATTACGATCCCTAGGACATCCAGATAGACGCCATGAGGATTATCACGTAACAGTTGATCAGGGATATCCCAATGCAACCGTAGTTCTTGATAACCAGATTGAGGCCGCAGGCGATCGGCTACAGGCGATGCCATATAGTCGCTAATCATCCTACGCTGTGCTTCAGTCAGATGCTTGGTGGTGGATCGTAGAGTCAGATCTTCGAATGAGGACAGACTGCCAACCCACATGCATATCTCAATTCGTACATATCCACGAATTGGCTTACATTGCTTTGCTCGCTGGGTGATACCAATGCGATTATAACTGATGATCTCGGTATCGGTATAATTCTCGATGATCCAGCTTCCGCCAATGGACATCTGAGAACCCAATTTACCCTGAGCAGTTGCTAGTACAGATTCTTTACTGATATAACCGGCTTGATAATCCAGACCTTTGATTTCTGTGAAGGGACTTTTCCCACATTGCGGCATAAAGCTATTCCAATCTAAACCCGAATTCCAGTTCACTCAAACTTACACGTTTCGGTGCGTCGGCTTTTTGTGAACCACCACTGTTTCGTTCATCGTCTTTCCGAGTACTCGAACTTGACGTGTTACCACCTTTACGCATGAGGGCTTTGGCGGCTCGACGTTGGGCTCGGTTACCACCGGTGGCCGTGAACGAGGTTTTGGTAGTTTGACTCTTTTTCTTTTGTAAAACCGACCCCCTGGATGTCGACTTAGTCGAATCCCGTACGGTCAAAGAAAGAGGAACCACTTTCGAATCTTCGATGGTAGGTTCAGGTTGTACAGGATTATTAGTCTCAGTACTTTTTCTCCTTCTTTCCATTTCAGCTTCTAGATCAATTACAGCAAAATCGATATCTTCATTTACCTCCGGTTCAACTACAGGTTCTGGAATGGTTACATAGACCGGTTCCTTTTTAGGACGGCGATCTATTTCAACAATACGGATTGGACGGTCACGATACGTATCGAAACCGCTAGAGTTCAAAGTGGCCTGCAGGTCCCCTTTGAACCGTTCTTCCAGTATGCGGTTAAAGCGCTCGAAATAATTCATGATCAGATCTCAAGATTTAAAAGGGTTTGTATTCTCTGCAGTAATAACTAACAGCGAAATTACTACGACGGAGAATACATTTCTATTTCCATGCTTGATAGTAATATAGATTTGAAATTAATTGCAGTAGACGGCATAAAGCCCATCCCTAAGGATGGGCGATTATGTCTGCTACTCTAGGAACCTTGCGGTGCCATTAAGGAGCGGTGATTGCAGTGATCAGTGGCTTGTTCCACTGCGATTTGCCCATCACTTCTTCCAGACCAGTGATAGTCAGGTTGATTGCGAATGGGATGTTGTTCACGTGCAGGTTAAACGGAACAGCTGCGATCTCACGAGTCACTTGCTGGCCACCACGAGTGATAGGCAGGTCAGCGATCACGGTCGATACGTAGAAGAACTGACCGAAGGACAGGATGTCGTTTTCGGTTGGGTTCTTACGAGTAGGAACGATTACCAGTTTACCATCGAACAGTTCGTTGTTGGTAGTTACCAGGTCGTACTCGAGGATTGCGCCCAGGGTACGGTCGTCGCCTTGAGTCATCAGGTAGTTACCGATTTCTTTGTCGGTAGCGAAGATGAACATTGGCTTCTCGTCTTGGTTGCCCGAGATTACACGGAAAGCAGCTTCGATGTTGGACTCGCGGTATGCTGGGAACAGGATACCTTTAGCGAAGTTCAAGATGGTGCTGCAAACGTCCTGCCAGCGATCCTGAGATTTCAGGGTATCGATGTGATCAGGAAGGTGCAGAGTGCCTTCACGGTAGGTAGGACGCATCATGATGCTCAGCGCACCTTCAACAGCGCCGAACTTAGGACGGTCGTAACCATTGCCAACAACTTCTTTCAGCTGAGCCAGGTAGTTCAGCAGACGTTTAACAGCGTTGTTGCTGTTACGGATGTTGGTGTTAACAGTCAGTGCCTTAACAACGTCGCCTGGGCCTTGCTCATCCATGGTGGACATTGGCAGGGTAACCGGAGCGTGCATTGGGATTGGGTGACGGAACTGGATAGCGCGAGTTTGCAACAGGTGACCACGCTGACGGCGGTTAGTGTTGGTGAACTTAACGTCCAGGTCGTAGCCTACAACTTCCAGTTCGCCGATAGCGTCAACCAGAGTTTTACCATCGCCAGTCTCGATCGAGATCAGCTTGCGGTCTTCGTCGACGATACGGTCGATTTCGATACCAGCAGCGCCGTAACGAGCATCACCACGGGAAGTGGATACGTGACCAGTGAAGGTAACGGAGATGCGTGCGGTCCACTTACGGTTAGCCAGTTCCTGCATTTGAGCAGATACCGAACCGTCGATTGCTTTGGTGTCTGCACCAACAACCAGGTCTTCAGTGATGAAGTCCAGTTTAGCAATACGGGTGTCGCCGATCAGGCCAGGCTGGAACACAGCGGTAGGCAGACGGTCGACAACGAAGCGAACGATCTTGCCGTCGAGCTTGACGTACAGAGCTTTCAGTCGGCCACTTGGGTCGATGGTGTCGGAAATGTCCAGCATGCCTTTGTTGATCAGCAGGTTGGCATTCGAGTTACCCATCAGGTCGATCTTGACGTTAGGACGCAGAGGACCAGTGGTAACGGACATGTTCTGTTCGTTGGTAACAACGTGATGTGGAACAACCAGAGGATCAACGAAGAACTTCAGGTTGGTACCATCTGGATCAACAGCAGGGATCAGGTCAGTGCAGTTGTCATCCAGGATCGAAGGGTCACGGTATGCTTCTACCATGTTGACTTCTTCGTTCAGCAGTTTAGCACCGCTAACAGCGTGGTAGACGTCTTTCATTACAGCGATGTAAGGAAGAACCTGAACCACACCACCTTCAACTGGGTTGATAACGGTAGTAGGGTACAGACGTTCAGCGAACTCGTCCTGACGGGAAGCTTCGAGGTTGTAACCAACAGTTACGACGCGGAAGTCACGCTGAGATTTTTCGTTGTAGTTTTCCAGACCCAGGTGGTCTTGGAATACTTGCAGGGTACCAGCAGGGCCACCGAATTCGTGACGTACGTTGTGAACGTTGTCTTCATTGGAGATGACTTCTTTAGCTACAGCACGCAGAGCGCGTTTGTAAGCTTCTGGGTCAGCACATGCGATAGCTGCAACGGTAGCAGCGCGCTGTTGGTTTTCAGTGATATAGCCACGGCCATCTTTGAAGTGCTCAAAACCAAACTTACGCATGGTCAGGCCGATGTCTTGGTACATTTGACCAGCGGTGCCGCGTTGGGCTTCCGAGATGTCACCGAAGTTTTCTTGGCTGATGTATTCTACCAGGCCTTTACCTTTAGCCAGAACGCTGTCGCCGTAGTTCTGTTCTGCTTCCAGAGCGCCAAGGAAGTCTTCCATCGAGAAGCGAGTGTATTGCTTCTGGGCATTATGTTTAAACAGTGAATCGAGATTCATGATCTATTCCTTCGAAGGGATGAGTTTTTGGTGGTGTTACAAAATCTAGGGATGTAGGATCTTTGCCTACAATGCCTCTAAATAATAAGTGAACAGTTTTGTTGAAGCGACACTCTCGAATGTTCGAGTTCGCATCAGTTCGCCAATCATACTATCAAATAATGCACGATTGGCCTTGATGGAGAGTCGAGCAGGATCGCCATTACCCGTGTGCAAACTCTTTTGCACAGCAACCCAAAGATTCTCATCTACAGGATAAAGACTGTATTCATAGCATTCAAGGCTAGGATGCAGAGCTTTAGTTAGTGCGTTGTTGGTAATACGTCCTTCTACACGATTGTGTAAATCTTGCATCTTAAGGTTCGTAACACCTGGAGCACTGGCTAGTTGCATAAGGCCGGATACCGGACTATCTGCTAATTCAACTTTTGTGGATTCACAGAACTTGAATGGGAATTTATTGATCGCGTCATGGATCGCAGCGAGATCGCTGACTGACGCAACGCTTGCCATATAGTTGATGTCAAGCAATTTAGTAAGCTGTACGCCGTCATTACGGAAATGTTCCAGTAGGGTGACGGGTAGGACTAACAGTTTGACCATTGGAGGACACCCCGTTGAATGTTGACGTTATAGCTGGATACATAGGGATATGTAATAAACTACCTATCAAGTTAATAATACACGGCACATAATTAGAAACATTCACTTTCAGGAATACCGCTAAAATGTCATCGCATAAACAACTTTTAGTTAGTTGCATCACTTTGCTCTGCCTAGAGCATCGCGACGACTCCCCTGCATCGGCATCGACCGAGCTGATTTCTGACGTAATCGAAACGATCCAAGTTAAAGAAACTACGATCGATAGCGACCATGGACGTCAAACCTTTTTGGAACTTCGTAGATTAGTAGTTGATCTCAACTGCAAGACTCCGACTGAGTTCCCGAGCCTTATGGAAGTTCTTCAGAACGTTCAAGTTTGTGCTCGAGAAGAATCATACCTATTTGAAGCAGTTGCGGCTGCGGTTAACGAAGTATTCCCTGATGGCTTGTCCATCATGCAACGTATCAATGAGAAGCGTAACGTATTGCGTGCTCACTTGAATGATACGAAGATCTCTTCTATCATGAAGGAATACTCTCATAAGCTTTTGTTTAATGCTGTTGGTTCTACTAATAGCATCAGTCTGATCCGCGAGATGCAGGCTAAGCTAGACCCTTATGTACAAGCTCGTGCTGATGCTCGACATCCAGCAGAGATCGGCACTGTTGACTTCGATGATCCTGAACTGGTAGCTAAGTACTTCGAAGCTGTTAAAGAAACAATGTCTATTGAAGGTGCATTCAAAACGGGTTGGAAAGGTTTCAACCGAATGCTGGGTAAACTCGGTGCACTGCGTCGAGGTGAGTTCATTCTGGGTGGTGGTCTACAACACAACTTTAAGACTGGCTTAGCGCTGACTTTATTTTCTCACATTTGTTTGTTTAACAAACCGTTCATGCGAGATAAGAATAAGAAGCCTCTATGTTTGTTCGTAACCCTCGAGAACGAACTGTCTGACAACTTGCTGATCCTTTATAAGTATCTAATGGAGAACGAGACAGGTGTAGCTGTCGATGAGACTCTGATCGATCCTGTATTGGCTACGCAATACATTTCTGCTCGTCTGCAGGAATCTGGCTTTAAAGTTCTGATTACTCGTTTTGACCCTACTGACTTTACTATTGCTGGTTTCACTAACTGGCTAGATGGTTTGCAAGCTCAGGGTTATGAGATCCAGTATCTGTGTGTTGACTATCTCAACATGCTGCCGAAGACTGGTCTAGATGCTAAAGTAGCAGGTGACGATATTCGACTGTTGTTCCGTCGTATGCGTAACTACACAACGCCACGAGGCATTACATTCTTTAGTCCACACCAGTTGTCATCTGACGCTCTGCAGCTCATGCGTGAGAACACAGAAGACTTCGTGAAGATTGTAGCTAACCGTGGTTATTACGATGGTTGCCGTCGACTCGGTCAAGAACCAGACTTGGAACTGATTTTCCACATCGTTAAAGTAGCAGGCAAATCGTACTTCACTATTCAACGTGGTAAACACCGGAACACAGTTACAGCTGAAGCTGACCAATACTGTGTACTTCCATTTGCACCTGTGGGCACAATCCCGTGGGACATCGACAAAGAAGCAGACTACAGTCTACGTCAACTCCCAGGCATGTCTGGTGAAGCTGGTGACGAGGCTTGGTCTATTTAAAGAACCTTGGTGGTGGTTGCAGGAATGGTTCTCCCTTCGGGGAGAATTTATTCCGTTACCCCATTCCCGGAGTACGTAATGAAACAAATTGATCATCTGATCGAAGCTTTGCGCAATCACGTTGTCTACAAGGCTCGTATGGGCCTTTCCTCACGTACAGTGGTGTTCACGGCTAGTCAGAACCTTATCCCTGTCCTAAACGCAGCAGGAGAGATCGCTCACTCTATCTTGAAAGGTATCGAGTGGGATCATTCAACCATCGGTGAATCCGAGATTGCTTTGCGTCGAGATATTCTGCTGAAGGATTTGTTCTACAGTAAACGTATTGTTATTGACGTATACGAGAAACCATTCCCTCACACGGAAGGGAATTACCTGGAGATACACACAGGTGAATACGATCGTGTCTTCTACGATATGGATACTTGTCACAAAGTTCTGATGCATCTGGGTCGTGACCCGGAATAAACAAAAAAAAATAAGGCATAGCGGCTACCCCGAAGGGTAGCCATTATGTCGTGTTATTCAAACGTCCCAGCTTGGAATGCTTCAACTACCAGGCGGCTTTCCACTAGGTTCAATCCGAATGTTTCACGCAGACTACGGACTGCATCCAGGCTTACGCGATAATGCTTTTGGGCAGTAGCGATTTCTCGCCATTCGCCTTTAGAGCCTTTATTGAGTTCCAGTTCTTTATAGTAGAGAACTGCAGCCAATTGAGCAATTGATCTCCGTTGCTGATCATGCATCTTTTCAAGATTGATCAGAGAGACTTGTAACGATTTACCCATTTCGGTAGCGAACTGTTCGTTCACGTTACGGAGATCGGTTTCTTTCAACAGGTTGCTTACCAGGAGATGGGTGTTAGCCATTGCATCCATACTACCTTTAATAGCATCAGTCAAGCTTGTAACTTTAGAATTGGTCACGTTCATTCCTTAAATTAGTTGCTACCCCGAAGGGTAGCATTTATGTTGTCATTGCGTATTAGTCGTCACCGACAACACGTCTTACACGCGGCTCAGCAAGTTGAATGTTGTCATCCACCGCATCATGTGGTGAAGCCAGTCCGAAAGCTGTACGCTTATTAGGAGAGGCGTCACGGCAACGTCGTGCCACACCCATCTGGAATTTCCAGGTAGGGAACATGTGGTACTCCAATTCACCCGGTAATGCGTCTGGGCCTATTGAAGATATGCGGTAGAAGGCAATATCTTTCTTGTGTTTGGTGGATACCATTTCGATACCCATCGTAACTTTCGTTTTGTCTTCATGCTGGTACACGAGCTCACGTCGACGCAGGTGTGCGAAGAAGTAAGCACGGATCAGGTTATTGGCATGTAGTGTCAGATCGGAATCAGAACACTTGCCAATGATTACCCATTCGAGGTTATCCACACAATGGCTCGTCATGGCGTCACTGAGCGTTCCAGAGGCCTCTGGGTGACGTTTCATGTGATCAACCATAGCGATGATATTGCTAAGCCGATTCGTTGGAGAACCGGCTACTACTTCATTGATAGCTTTCAGCAGTTCAGTATCAGTCACTTGAGCAGTCATGTGGAATCCTCGTTATGAGATATTTTTAACCAGGCCTTCGGTATCACCAACATCACGATAGTCCGCTTTCACACGCTCTACGATTTGCTCGTAGTAGTTGACAGCATTTTGTTGCAAGAAGTTGTACACATCACGCAGAGCCATGCGAGACAAATGAATTGGATCTTCCTGGATCTGATAATTAATCAGTCCACGAACCATCTCATTACCCATCATGTCAAATACACACGTGTGTGTTACTTCATCGTTAACCATAATCACCACATGGCGAGTACAGGTGTCAGAAAAGAACTGATGGGTGATCCGAACTTTACCAGTCGGATGTTTGATCAAGGCATAGAACGCATTGATCACTTCAGGAGAGTGGTAGCTGTTCACAACTTTGATATCGATTTCGTGGAACTGAGTATTCACGTGTTACCTCCTAATGTTTACTTAAGTAATAGCCATGCTATCGACTAGTCGATTGTCGGTGTATTCGCAGGGATCTTTGCGTTTGGTAATGACCATGTACAACTCATAGTCACTATTATCATTACAGCAGGAGCAGCCACGGACTTGTTTACGTTCAACTTCGATCGAAAACTCATTGAGTTTTACATTCGTACCGAAGTGGGCCGTAATGTGGTCTGCAAGTTCCCCGAAGGAAAGGGGGCTACCGTAATAATTAAGGTACAGTTCGTCCGGAGTACTCACTGGTTCGGAATATATCGACATCAAGAATCCTTAGCGCACCAAGCGTGCCATGCAGAAATCAGTTGAATGGCAAGCAACGTGATACCGCTTACTATTACGCTGCAGCCACGTAGCCATGTTCTTAGAGCGGATCTGGCCCATGTAGCAATGGATGAACAAGTTCTCTCCATTCAAGCTATCCAGGAACGTCAGAGCTCTTAGGTGATCTTCACCGTTCAACCCAAAGCCAGGATCAGTCAGCTCGAGTACTTTCTGATTTGGTTTGAAAGCTGGACGACTTTCGCCTTCACTGATAATGCTAATGATGTTAGCATCGTCGGCAAGATCTTTTACGTAGTTCTTGGGGATATACGAAATACCAAGTCGTTTGCGGAAAACTTCAATCAGTTTTTTCATTACCCTGCCTTTGGTCTGTTGTCATGTGGGTTCTTGAAACGGCGTGCTAATGCTTCCATTACTTCGAATGGACGATTGAGTGGAAAACACTCATCGGCACGTTGATCGATCCAGCACCAATCACGATAACGACCGATAGACTGGTAGCTTACGACGAAGGTATCGGTGGTCATGTGCACTGACAGGCGATCTGCCACATCGGTCTGCAAATGAATACCTTCTTTAAACATCTCGGTGAGGAATTCGAAGCGCCACTCACCACCGGAGAGATCATTGCTATCTGGACCGAAACCGGCTTCGTGTGCTTCTCGTTGCGATTTGAAAAGCTCCGTACTGTTCTCGATAAATAGAGGCCTGCTGAAAGAGTCCATGTACTGACCCCACATCCAAGCATTCTTGGCGATATCTTCTTTCTCAGCCAAGCGTAGGAATGCAGGGATGGCGTGTTTTGGTATATCGAAAGACATTGACATATCCTCATTCAAAACAGATTTGTTTAACATGGGGCAGTTGCCCACCCCATGCTATTTAGTACATCCAAGTAGGAAGTTTTGGATCACCCATTACCAGACGACCATTTTCAGCACGAACGATGTTGTGATACTTTCCAGATGGCGCAGGGAACGTCAGATGCATGAACTCACCACCGGCATCAGTACCGAGGCGAGCTTGCATTGTGTTTGCTGGGATCAGGAACTCGTAGCACACAGAAGTTGGATCGATAGTTTCACGGCCATCTTCTTTAATCCAACGAGTACACAGACCAGCCTTGTGATACACTGGAACCATCCCATCTTTGTCGATGAGCTGATTCATCAGATCAAACGCAGGAGGCGAATAGCTCTTGGACATGTTAGTAATACGCATTTTGTAACATTACCCCAAATCAAGTTTGCAAAAGTTAAGTAGCTTACAGCGCTTTTTAGTTGGTATTACAGATCGTCGCAGAAAGATTCCATATCCCGACGATAATCTTCAGCAGCAGCTTTTTGCTCAGCTTTATAAGCAACTAGCTTACTGGTGCGACCGCGTGCGATCAAGCGGGTTAGTGCATTGATCAGTTTCTTCTTGCTCACTACCACATGGTCATCCCATCTAACAGGATGCCGTATCCCGAGCTGACGGCCCAGGACATTTGAAATCTCAGAGATGCCCATGTTGTCATGCATGCCATCAAAGTAACCACTAAACTTTGGATGTGTAGTCAACACATAACCGACGATGCTGCTAAGGTAATTACCAGCATATTGGTGCGAACGTTTTTTACCAGCAGGTATTTCTTTCAAGCTTGCTTTGTACGTATCAGCAAAGTGCTCGAGTGTATTCTTATTGTTGGTGAACTGTACGCCACCTTTACCACGAGAAACAATTTCACGCAAGTGGTCGCCATTGAAGCTACACTTGTGTGGATGGCCAAGGATAGGACATACGTCATCAGTCAAGATAACCCAGGACTTGATGCCATTCCAATAATGACCAGTTACGGTTACTTCAAGCAATTCGTCTTCATCTGACGACATTCGTGAAGAGTTGTAACGAACGACAGAACCAACCGGTGCATGTTCTGGTTGCCACTTCAAGACCCATTCGATTTCATGATGGGGCTCTGTTTCAGGAAATTCATGGATGCAGTTGTTGCCTTGCTCATCAACGTATTCGTAACGGTTAACAACACCAGTTTCACGCTGACCTTTGTAAACTTTTTCGTAAGCCATGGGTTATCCTTAAGGGTGTGAAAGGGACGGTATCCTTCTACCGCCCCTTCTTTTTACACAGTGTCGTTTTGTTTCTTACGCTTTAGCAACGTAGTAGCAGGTATAAGCATTGCGGTCTTCGCCGCGTGCCACTTCGTTTACTTTCCAACCGGCGTTTTCCAGTTCACCACGGATTTTCAATTCCGTAGCGACATTATGTTCCCCATGCATAGAGAACCGCCAGTAGTTTGCATCAGGCAATCCGCAACGCCAATCGTCAACCCATTTAGGATCTTTCATGCAGTTGTTGAACTCGGTGAAGAATTCATCAACCTGATCGTCGCGGAGTTGGCCTAGCGCCTGCGCAGCAGAAATTACACGTGACATTATTAGTCCTTTATACCTGTCCGGTTGCTTTTACGTTATTGCGTTTGAGGTGATTAGTGCGGCGCACGTTCGTATACGCTGTAGGGCCAACACGGCCCTGCAAATATTCGATACGTGCAAGTCGATCTCTTTTCGCTGGTGTCTGGCGCAAGTTCAATGAGAACTGTGTGCCACCGTTGAACTTATCACGCAAGTCCGTATAGGCACTTAACGCGTTAAACCCATAAAGCTCAACAATGCGACGCCCATTATAGGCACGCCACATCACCAGGGGTTTATCGACATTCGATGTCCCATCCGTTGAGACACGTCCAACGTCCTTGTTGGGAATATACAGATTTTTCCTGCGATCTGTATACTCCAGATGTTTCCGCCCCAATCTACGACACATGCTTAAAGCTCCAGTATTTTGATTTTATTTCTCTCGAATAGATCATGCCTATTATAGTCATGATCCAGGTACTTGCCGGTGTTGAATTCACGCAACACCCAAGCACCTTTGTACGGATTGCCGTTTGGCGACACTCCGTACTCCCTAGCTATTGCTTTACTACCATCTGTTGCATTGTAATGATGATCACCAACGGTTTGCATCATTTCAATTACTTCAGACATACCCACCTCCTTGTTATGCCGCTCGTCCCACATCCAGGCAAGTAAATGGACCATCAATGAATGCACCCTTGCTTTCCCCATGGGTAACATCCAAAATGTGCCATCCACCTTCCTTCAGGATGTTCTCGATTGCTTCGATAGTACGTGCGTTGAAAGTACCTGGGTAGGTGAACTTCCAATATTGTTTACCGCCTGCACCATAGATCACGTGTTCTAAAACCCATTGACCTTTGGACATGTTCTCGTTGAAGTCTTTACAGAATTCATCGATTATCTCTTCGTTAGCAACGTCGAGAACTTCGGCGGTTGAGACGATATGTCTCGGTGGGTGGATCTCCACTGGGAGCACCGGTTCGGGTGCTACCGCCTGCGATTTTTCAACCGCAGGTGCTGTGGGGATATTGGCCATTGCATCAGCAATGTGGGTTGTGGTGTTTTCCAGGTTGATAAGACCTTGGAGATCACCTCGGTAGAAAGTACCATGGTTGTTGTCTTCGACAATTACTTCAATGTACTTCGCCATGTCTGGCGAGGCTTTGATGAAATCGGCGACTTCTTTGTACATGTTGGCATACGTTTCACTATCGCGGTCAAACCACATAGCTTCACGAACCGCATGGATGAGGGTGTGTTTTTCGCGCCATTCGCATTTCCCGTGAACGAGAACGAGATAGTACACGGTGGAGGTATGGGTATTACGAATATAAACGCGGATCAGGTTAGACATGGTGTTGCTCCTAGTATATTCAAGTTAGTAATATAGCGGTAAAATAAAGTTGAATCCAAAACACGAAATAAAAGCCTCTCCCGAAGGAGAGGCGTTATGTCTGTTACCAGACTTGTGCTGCGCGTTGTACTGCACGGATCTGCAGTCGTTTGATAAACTGCCAGTACCACACAGAACGAGCAATGCGCGCAACGAACGGATCATCGGAATAATCTGTTTCTAGTCGTTCACCACTATGGTACATATACTGACTGAGGATACTGGCCCCTTCGAGTTCAGTTCTGATCATTTTGCGGGTGATGTCACACTCTTCGTCGGTAATGTATTTACGATTACGTGCTTCTGCTACAGCCACGCACATCCATTTTGAAAAACCTTTATCTAAGTAGTGACCACGACACAATATCGCTTTTATCGTTCTTGCAGCTGTACGAAGTTCGTATACTTCTTGATCACGCTTACGCTCGAATTCAATGCCCCGAGCATAGTCACAACCCGGCAAGTACTTTACAAAGAGACTACGGAAAGCTTCACGCAACATCAGGATTCTCCATGAAATAATTATCTACTATTGCTTTAGCCATTGCGTACAATGTTGGGTCACCTTCTTTAAGGACTTCCAACAGTGCACGTTTCTCAACCATGAAAGTCTTTGCGAACTTAGGATCATGTTCCAAGATGTTTCTAGCATTATGGATCAGATCTGCAAGCTTGACTGATTTAGCTTTTGGTTGAGCTAGTGCTGTGTGTGCACGATCAATAGCCTTACGGGTTTCACGATTACCATCTTCTGGTTTCGATACATCCGTTAAGTCAGAGACCAGTGCAGCTACACTCACACCAAAGAACCATGCAATGTGACGATTCTTAGTTTTCGTATCTTCTTCTACATCATGCAGCAAAGCAGCACAACGCATTTCATCATCGACATCCGCAGCTAATTCTAGAATCTCCAGAACGCCAAACGGATGCCAATGATAGTCTTCAAAAGTATACTTGCGTACTTGCCCTACCGCAGTATGGGCTCCTACACAGAATGCTTTTGCCATTCCTACTAATACAGACATTTTCACCACCACTCTAAAAGACAAACATAATGTTTGCCCCTAGAGTAGTTTTAACTTATCAGACGGCCATCTTCCGAATCTTCGTTACCAGCTCACGATAATACGGAATACCGTGTTCGTTAATGAAGCGGTCCGTACGTCTAAATACTTCTGGCGACAGTGTGCCGTTAAGGTTAAGATGGCCAAATAAAGTATTCTCTGGATAGAGAGAGAACATGATGAAGCTTTTTGCTCGCTCACGCACTTGATCAGTGCGGCCATCCTTACGGACTTTTGCATAACGCAGCGCAATACACATGTACGTATTGAATGGATAACAATACTTCTTGTCATCCAACATTTCTTCGATCATGTCAGCTGCAGCCAGGTTCAGCATGCGCTCTGGATGTTTCTTCCAGAGGATCGCATTTTCCCGATGCTTTTTATACTTCGCAATGGCATCACGAATGTATTCGCGTAACACAGACAGTTTGTTCATTTACGGTTCCAATAGCAGGATTCATCAGCAACGAAAACAGCGTGCTCAGCGACGATGTGTTCATCGACAGAGAACTTACCTTTGTATCCGTCAACGATCTTACGCTCAGCATGTTGCAAAGCATTCAGATCCAACGGCATGGTATCTGCGTTAGCGACACCACGAAGTCCTGCCACAGCACGGGCACGACGTTTCAAATCCACGAGGAACATTCCACCTGAGGAATACTCAACAACATTGTTGTCTTCTGGGATTACTGGAATATGTCGAGCCATAAATTTCGATACGTGCATCATCAATCCTTATTTACGTAGAGGGTTAGATCCCAAACACCGTTAACAAAGCCCCAAAGAACTTCCCAGCCTTTTTGTTCAAGGAACATCTTTGCGCCATCAATGGTTGATTGATCCATTACACCAGAGAAAGGAATTGTCCAGAAGTAACGACCATTACTATTCTGTCTTTGTTCCCACATTGCAGGGTTCTCAAACAATGCTTCAACTGCAGCCATCACTTCTTGAGGGGTGACTATGTTCATGTTGTGCCGTTTACGGAATTCCTTAACCGTAGGGATTGCCCAAGTATCTACGAGCGCAATTGGTTTGGTAGGTGGCTTACCCACACCGACAACGTGATAGTGATCGAACACATGTCGTTGTTGCTCACCTACCACATACACACCACGGGTTTGATCCTCAGGTAGATCCATTGCAATGCTGATTGGTATCATCTGCGCTCGTTTGGTAATGTACTCCTCGATCCAGACCGAGTTTACAATGACGTTGGTATCAAGCTTAACCAAGTTGAGGCAAACTGCTTTCGTATCAAACGTCCGAGCAATGTGACCAATTTGTAGCGCTATGCCTTGCAACAACATAGACCGTTGATCATTGAGCCAGTAATGCTCAGTTTGATTCCAGGTTAGCAACATGGATTCATTGTACACCGTCATCCAGTGTTCGGTATTAGCCAGGTACCAAGTAGTCTTACCATCGCTAAGTGCGATATAGTAAGATTCTTTACGCACTGTTTCTGGAGCTAGTGCGATGTAGGATTTACCGAAGTGCTGAAGACCATGTTTAATAGCTGACAACATTAAGCTGCTTCCTGTTCCAATTGATTAATTTTAGCTTCGATATCGTTCAACAACAACTGATACCACTGGTAAGCCATGGTACGTAGTTGTTCATTCGTTAGATCGTAGTCAACACTGTATTTCAAATGTGTCGACAATGCAGTGAACTCGCCATCACACGAAGCATGCAAACAAGCCATGATGTGATCAACAGCCATCTCTACTTCACGGTCATTGTAGCTGTGTTGGTTATATGGCGCTGTTAGGATTAGGCACATGAACTTGTTTTCCATGTAACCATGAACAGGATGAATGGCCATGTAGTTGCCTTCATTAAGGCACCACGTAATCATCTCAGCTATCTTGCGAAGCTGTTGCACACCACGACTGCCTATAGGTCGTTTCCGTTTAACAGTAATCTTCCGAACAACCACTTTAGGATTGTTAGTGTTGCACCAAATACGATCAGCTGCTGCACTAGCCGATGTCATCCATTCAGTTTGCTTAAAACTGTTCTGACCAATTTCCAATACCGTAGATTTGCAGTTATCACCAGATACGAACATTGTGGATTTCCTATTGGGTTGTTGTAGAGCAAAAGAATAAAGGAAGAGTAGAGGTAAACCCTCTACTCCCAATTAAAGCGATAAAAAGCCCCCTCCTATGCTCTTAGTCACCTATGTCCACATTAGGTAGGGGGTGTCAGTACTTTTACAATCCTTTTGCTGACCAGTCTGAATAGACCATCAATCCAGCAAAGATAGCAGCCAGAATAATCCACAAGATCGTACCGAATGCACGGACAGCAGCACTGAAGTATTTAACCCTAGGGTCATTATGTACTTTCAGTTCTATCAGACGTTCTTCCAGTTGGTATTGATGGATACCCATGAATAGAGCAACTGCCAGGGACAGTATGCAGCAGATTACATAAATACCCATTTGTGAAATTGTGATCATTCAGTATCAGCCGTCATTGGGTTAGCATTAGCACAGATCCAGGTCAGATGACGTTGGACTTCTGCAATTACATTGTTCAGCAGGTGACCAGCTTGTTTGCCGATGCGAAGGGTTTCTTCGGAAACATTGTTGTAGTACACGTACTCAACGTAATACAACCCGATAGAGCCTACCACTTCTTTGCCGGTGATATTGAGGCTCCACTGATCTCGAGCATGGAAGGCACAGTTCTTCATCAACTCGATCGAGATTCGATACAACAATGAATCATCAGAAATCAGCTGAGGAAACCAGCGCTGTGGGTCGTTGTACTGTTGCTGCCAGGTTACCCACGCATGGTTATCACGAACCCTTGTAAAAGTATCAGAGTGAACAGATTCACCGAGCTCACACAAAGCCCGTAGAGTTTCTGTGTAAGGTAACCCACTTCCCGACATTTCATGGCACTTGAAAAACAGAGCTTGAAATGCTAGACACAAAGTTTCAGTTTTCATTGAGAATCTGTCCCGTATGGATCATTCATGGTTACACGTTTAACAGCAAGGTCACCGCACCCCGCACAACACAAAGTGTGGACGTACCCTTTACAGTGTCCCCATCGATTTACTTGCTCCGAACTTTGCCAGACATTCCACTTGTGTTGACAAGGTGGTGGAATTACCTGAACCTTACGATTGGTATGGGTTGCTTGATAAAGAGCAATGATCGCTACTATGAGAGCTGCTAGCGATACTATCAACGTTAGCCATGGGATCATATCGAACCTACCCCATGGTTAATGTAATTGGTCATGGTCACGAAGATAACCATGACCTCTATCGCCATTGTTCCAAAGATCCACATCAGTTTCCCATTGGATTCGTGGTACTCTTTACAAACCACATACAACGCGACAATGATCGAAACAATCAACATGCAAACCATGGCGAATATAGTTCCGCCAGCCATACCTAACGGCATTCTTATTTCCTTAGGCCAGGCGGCCATCAACACTACGGTAAACAGAGTTCAGAGTTTCAACCAGACCATTCTCATGATCGGTACGGATGATCTTCGAAGTGCGAGTTGCATGCCAACCACCATGGCAGTACATCTCACCCATTGCTACCTGGACACCGGCCACATCAGTACGATCAGGCCAGATAGAGGAAGCTTCGACGATGTGCAATCCACGCATGTTGTAAACCAGCTTACCCAGGATTGGATCTTTGACCGGTTCGTATTTCACGTCATCCAATACAACTTCTTCAGTTACCGACATTTTACTTTCCCCGTTACTAAGTCAATACGACGTGTACGCACAGCGCAGCAATATGGGCACTGGAATACAACTAGTTCATGTGTATCGTACTTGTTAGCACGATCAATTGAAACGAATGTTCTCCCAGGGCGAGACTTAACTCGTTCACGGGAGATCACTCGGTAATCATGGTCACACAGACCGAACAGCTTATACAGGAATCGGAACATTCGGCACGTCCTGTCCATTGAACAGGTTCAGGCGAATGGCTTCTTCTACCGAATGACCGAAACCAGAATCACGTGTAGTTAGATCATCCACCATACGACGACGCAATGCACGAATGGCATTGGCCGCATCATGCGATGGATAGTATTCTGTTGCATGACCGGAGAAAGTATCGCCATACAGCGATACATAGCAAAGCTCGATCAGCTTATGTTCACCGTCAATGCACGCCCATTTTGAAGTCTGGTTCTTTATAAACCAATATGACCTGCAGTTACCCACTTGCAATTTCATGCCGTGGTTAACCAGATGGATGAGAACAATGTGCCAAGACACCAAGTCCCATTCGGTCGGATCTGCGCTAATCCCAGCTGGACAACCATCCAACCATTGCGGCTTTTCTGCATTAATTGCAGCGCACAGGGCCAACACTTTATCGTGCCAGTCATCATGCAGATCACTTGTTGGGATGGTGTGAAAGAGTTTGGTTACAGCAGGCGACAATTCAAGCATGATAGTTCCTTATCTTCGGTTTACGGCTTGGTGAGTTGTGCGACTGACTCGTAGGTCACTTCGTAGTTAAAAGCGGTACACGGACGTTCAGGGCGCTTACAGAACTGATCTGAAACGCCACCAACCGGTTGTTCAAGATCCCACATGGCTTGCGCCACGCCAATGATCATGGCGCAGCACATTGCCAGAGATAAAGCTATCTTACGCATTATTAAACCCATTTGGTTGCATGTGGGTATTCTTGACGAATACGTTTCACGATGTAATGAATGTGATCGGGATAAGCTGTAGACAGACGCAGCCATAACAACTTAGCTGGGCCGTTGTGCATCTGTTCCAACCACTCGATACGTTTGATCTTTCCTGCGTTGTACTTGTCATTGATAGACTGACGCATTTTAGCATCGGTCCAATCAACTTTTACTTCTTCAATGATTGCATTGATTTCCCGCATTGGAGTAGCGGCTCTTACAACCATTACAAATGCAGCTGTAGCGAGAGCAGCAACTGCAAGTTTCCCAGCGATTTCCAGTTTGATATCGGTCATGACGTTAACTCCTAAATAAAAAGAAACACGACAAAAAAGAAAAGTTGAGATGGGGGACTCTCGCCCCCCATCCCGGCCATCAGTCAGGAATCGACTCGATGTAGATCTCAACGTTACGGCGGAGCTCATTCAACGAATCGACGTAAGTAACCTTGCGCTCGAATGCTGCAATGAGTTCTTTGGATTCGACCAGGACATGTGCGCGCACAGTTCCCAGCCGTTTCTTGTCTGCCCGGACACGCTCAACGATGGCGTCCAGTTCTACGAACAGGTCTTCAACCTGATAGCGGTCCCAGAGTCGCTGACCTATTACAACGAGGGTGGCGACAGCACCAATCTTAATTAGTGTACCGAGCATGGTGATTTACTCCGCCGAGTGCATTGGGGGTTCAACAACAACGGTCGGCTCACTTGGAGTCTGGGGGTCCTTCTCATCCATCTCCGCAGAGATTTCGTCCCAGTGACGACCAACTTCGAAACCGATGTAGCCAACGAAAACGATACCAGCGACTTGCAGGAGAGTCTTGAACATGATGTTGCTCCTTACCTTGGGATTGATTCACAGCAGGGATGCTTTGTGGTTCACGGGAACCGGTTCAGCAGGGGATTATTTACGGAAAGCGAAAACCGCATTGGCAACACTGAAGGCACCGATCACGGCACCACCTACCATGACGATTTTACCTTCACGCTGGTGACCTTCTTTACGCAGACGGTTTCCTTCACGTATGAAGAAAGCACTTACAGCAGCAGTTGCAGCGATGCAACCACCGACAACAAAATTTTCTACTAAAGACATGTGATACTCCTAAGCTTAGTTAGCTTCTTGACGAACCATGTTGATGAAGTGGCATACACCGATAGTGCTAACCAAAGCACCACATGCCATTACGATAACTGCATGCTTCTTTTGTTTTGCGTCAAGCATTTTCTTGCCTTCACGCAAGAACTGCAGACCGGTTAATACTGCTGCACCAGCAGAACCGCCAGCAACGAATTTTTCAAATAGTGTCATGGCGGTAAAGCTCCGAAATTGATAACGGTTATCACAGCAGTAATATAGTTGTTTAATACTTTTAAATCGCAGGCTTCATCATGCGGCAACGCTGGCCACGACCCAGCTCTACTTGTTTGTAGACTTTGACTGGGAGCATGTTGTTACCGAAGCGCATGTACATGTTGTAGCCAGCATCTTGCATTTGCGGCGTAGCGTTTACCAGGGCGATACCCAGGTCACGGAACGACTGTTTGTAGTGGGACATGTTCTTGTGGTCCAGCTCGATGGCACCCGTAGTACGGATGACATTGACATTGCTACCAGCAGTCATGAACTGTGGATAGAGTGCACGGACGTGGCCCATGATTGCGTCAACTTCTTTATCGATCAAACGCTGTTGGGCGTTGTCACGGATAACGATGATCGAACGGATCTTGGACAGAACGGTGAGTGCAGTTTTAATAAGTTTCATGACTTTCCTTAAGTATTTTCTTAATTGTATTGCGACAAAATGCTGCCCTGATAGGGGCAGCAGTATATGGTGTTTCGCCGGGATGTTACTCTTCGAAGACGATCGAGAGAACAGCCGTTACTCCCGCTGCCAGGCAGAACGCGCCAGCGCCGATGAAGATGGTGGAATCGGTACGTACATCCTTGTCCTCGGAATGGACATGCTTGATGCCTTCCTTCAACAACGTGATACCAAGGCCAGAAGCGATACCAGCGGTAGCGGTGATTGCAACGCGAGTCAGAAGATTCATAGTTGATATTCCTGTTAAGTGGGGTTATTTAACTACAAGCATCTCTTGGCCATTCGGACCGATACGGTGGCCAAGAATGGTTTCTTTCTTTACTGCGACTACAACTTCTTTACGATCTTCTGCCAGAGCAGAAAGGTTAGCCAAACCGATCGAACCGATGATCAGGCCAATTACGAAATAGATACGATTTTTCATGGTGTTTACTCTTAATGTGGGATAGTGCATTTATAAACCATCGAAGCGATAGCTGATGAATGAACTATAGGGGACCGAAGTCCCCCTAGTTTATTGTGTTCAGGTTTTGTTTGCCAAACGTGAGTCAAAGAACAACCGAGCATCCGGAGACATCTGGGATTCTCCAGAGGTTGCGCCCAGGCTGATCGATTCGCCATCAACTGCGATACCGTCGTAACCGATCACGGCTACGTCGATAACTTCACGGGTGAACAACATTACGTTGAAACGCTGAGCGATGAATTTCTTCACCGGGTCATTTTCGAAACGGAGAACTTCGACACAGCGCCCTTCGGCACCGTCCTTGTCGGTGTACGTAGCGGCATAAGACGCTTCGTGTTTTTCCATGGTACAACGGATCTGTTTGATCAGATAGCCTTTGTACGTTTTGCCAACCAGCGGTGTTTCCGAACCCAGAGCAAAACCAGCCGCTTGAATGCGTTTGGTCAGACCTGTGTAGAAAGCAATCTGGAAGGCGAGTGAATCTTTCTGCATGGTGTTACTCCTTATCGTGGCCCAAGTGAATCACTTGACTGTTGTTAGCATCTTTCATTCCTTTGACGAAGTCAACTACTTTCGGCATGTAACGGCGATAAGCCATGTAGCCCAAACCACCAACTGTTGCTACCGCTACGACTGCGCCAATTGCTTTTTTCATGAAACTTCCTTAATTAACTGTTGGATGCTATTTTGATTGGGTGTATTCAAGGTAGTAATATAGGTGTTTATTCCGTTTCAATGTCACGGCATAAAGGCTACCCCAACGGGTAGCCTTTTGGCGTATCACTGTTTACCACTCATCCAAGGTGGATACACAACAACCATCTTGTTTGGAATCTTCTGTGAAGCTTCTTCGATCATCTCAGAGACGATATCGAAGTCTAGGCCACCATTGCCGCACCCGAGAGGTGGCACAATCAGTGTCCATTTAGGATTGATCTGATCTTCTTCTTCACCGATGTTCTCGATGAGCCATTGCAGACCTAATCCAACGTAATCGTAAGTGGAAGGATTCCGCCAGTTCTCTTTAGTGGGGAACATTAGATAGCGCTTGCCATCTGTACCTTCGTATAGTGCAGGATGTCCTATGGTAATGGACTTCATCTTGCAGTCATGTTTGTATTTGAGAAACAAATCCGGATGACGTTCTGCGAACGCTTTGGCAACGCCAGCACCCATTACACCGATTGTGTTTACTGTGACAATGTAAAGATCTCCAGGTTCCTTGAAGATATCTTTACCGATAATAAATTCAGCCATTGAACCGGCCCCCATGAAATTGGTTAATGGAGGGATCGACGCGATCCCCCTCATTAGATTGTGCTGATTACTTTTTCAACTCTTTGGAGAGCTTTACAGTAGCCAGCGCAACACTCAACGCCATGACGAGACAACCACCGGCAGCACTCACAAACTTCAGACGAGACGACTGCAGGTCGATATCCTTCTGGGTCATGGCTTTGGCAGGGTCGTTGGTGAAGATGCCTTTAAATCGCATTATAGCGCTCCTGGTATAAAAAGAAAATAGACTTAGTTTGAGTTAGAATGAGTTTATAATCCGGAGACTATAAACTCGAGCCATGTACCAGGCCGGGTTACTTCGAGGAGAGGATGTTGCAAACAACGACGGCGCACAGACCGGTCAAGGCGGTGCTGATTACCAGGTTAGCATTGTCGCGTTCAGCGGCAGGCTTCTTGATTTCTTGTACAGCGCTACGACCGTAGACGTAAGCAGCGCCAGAGAACAGGGCAACGCGGAGGGCAGAAACGATCATGATGTATTCCTTAGATTATTTGTGGCGGATGATTTGGATGATGGAAGTGAAGCCAAGAGCAACAGCGGTGATACCAACACCCAGTTTCGCATGACTGCGAAGCGGGGCAGGCTTTCTAGCCTCTTCGATAATCACGGCGGTATTAGCACCGGCGAAAGCGGCCAAGCAAACGAGATGTGCAAGCTTATACATGACATTACTCCTGAGATTAGCTGGGTATATTCACTGTAGTAATATAGCCTTTTAAATCTTTTAAATCAAGTATGGGACATGATTTCCAGGATGTTACGATGGACTTCAGCAATCCGATTCAGTCGTTCTTCGATCTCAACCGGAGTAGAGGTTCTCGAACGGATGTTTGCTTTGAGATCAGCCAACAACATTTCGTAACGTTGTTGTGCTGCACGCAAAGTAAGATTGTTCTTTTTGTACTCTTCCTGGATCTCAGCAAAACCGTTATTCAGATCGGTGATAGAATCTATTTCGAGGACAGCACGACCATAGAGGCCATAGGCGAACAGAGCTACACCTGCTACAACACCGATAACCAAGCCTACGTTAGATTTGTTCATTGTGGAACTCCTTAATGTGATTAGATTCAGTGTTGTATGTAGCTATTTGAGAAGAGGGCATAACCGGCGACTTACGCCGCCGAGCTATGGTTTAAACAGCAACGGTTTGAATCAACTGGATGTTGACCTTGTAGATGTCCGCCAGCCACAGCTTGGTAGCAGTGTGGTCGAGGGTGTTAGCCAAGCATCGCTCGGCACCACGAGAATGGATGATCTCGTATTCGGCCAGGGCGGCTTCTTTCGACATCATGCCAGACTTCACCAGTTCATGCAATGAATTGAATTCTTCGGCGAATTCTTTCAGTGCAGTAACGTGTTCCTCGTGGACTTCGTTGATCTTCCATGCAGACAGGCCACAGGCAACAAGAATACCGGCAACCAAACTAACAGCTAACTTATTCATTGTAAAGCTCCCGTACAGTTTAATTATTTGTTTTTCGCATCTTGCTTAGCACAGCGGGCTGCTGCATGTTGATGGCACCACATCCGACGTCCAATCTCGTTGAGTACTACCATCGAGATACCGACAACAACAGCAGCTTTACCCCAAGCGAGAAGTTCGTCTTTCATGTTGCATTCCTTATCTGTTTTTGATGGCTTCGATGAAGATACATGCACCAACAACCACGGCAGCAAGACCAGCAATCTCTACCTTGTGCGCAGGTACAGTTTCACCATTAACTTTAACGGTCACTTCACCGCTATACATGCGGTGGCCGATGTGAGATACTACTGCACCAACTGCAAGTTTAGCGAGAAAAGGGAACATTGTCGTATTCCTTAGGTTAATTTAATGGGCTAGATCACTGTAGTAATATAGCCCTATAATTGCTTTAAATCAAGCTTTAGTGGATACCGTTGAACATAACGGTAGTTAGCCCAACAACCAGTCACCAACTTTAGGATTTTTCACACGATACATAACCGTGGAAGCTGTTACATCATGTGCTTGTGCAGCGGCTGCCAGACTATCGAAAGTAACTCCATTAATAATTACTTTCGTTTTCTTGCGTGTTTCAGATATACGCTGTCTGGATTCTTCGCTGTGTGTTCTACCTACTTGACTTGCTGATATTTTTGCACCATGCTCTTTGCGGCGTTCTTCTGTCCAACTATCAGAAATAAGTTGTTTTGTATTATCGCTTACAATTCTGGCAGTTGATCTTGCTGATAACGCCTCACGACGTTCTATATTCCAACTTTGGGTCATTGCTTCTCGGTGCTCTTGACTAAGCGGCTTACCGATTAATCCCTGCGATATTGCTTCGCGATGCTCAGTAGTTAATGGACGAGCACCAATGTAATTTGCCATACTGACATGCCCATAATTAGCCTGTAACATTTGACGCTCTAGTTCACGAGCCTCCTCTTCGGTATTAGTCGGAATAAACTCCCAAGTTATTTCAGGCGAAGCTATATAAGCTTTTTGTAAGGTTGGATTGCGGTGTTGTCCACGACGTAGGCCAGACAAATGGTCCCACTGACGTTGGTTGTAGTTGGCAGTACTACCGATATAAAAAATACCGGTAGCAGGGTGCCGGATTATGTAAGCTCCGATCATTTTGTACCTTAGGTGATGCCATTAAAAAATACGGACATAACCAGGCATACTGCGAACAGTATACCCAGCCGGCGAGGGGTGATCCAATTGATATCATGAGATTCGACTTTGGGTTCCTTACCCTCAGCCAGTCTACGGTAACGCTCGTTAACGGAATCATCAATTACATTGTTCATGCAGGAATCCCTAACAACTTCTTGTTGTTTTCGCGATGCGACTCAAAGAGCTGCCGCACCATGTTCTTGTCCCCAAGCGTAAAATGCATATACCGCATCATGCACTTATCGATGACCACGTCGATCATCCGCTCGGCTTGTATCTTGGAGACATCAGCTTCATTGAACTGGAAGCGAATTACGTTCAGTTCAATTTCCATATCGTCCAAGATTTGGATAGCTTCTTTGGAACGATATATGCTACGTGCGTATGAAGCAACGCAAGCAGCGACCACACTACCGGTCAAACCTAACACAACTTTAGACAAAGCGTTCATAAGTCGGTACCTTTTAAGGTTAAGATTCACGTTAGTAATATAGCCTTTAGAAAGATTTAAATCGACGTTTTATGTCCCAAATACAAAGCCTTCTATTTCACCGAGATCTGTAGTGATCGTAGTGCATGTAATAATGCGTTCCGTAATCTGCGCTAAGGCCGGTGAGATGATGCGGAAGAGGTTATCGAAATAAAAGATAAGGTGATCAGGGGTAACATTGTATCGTCCCTCTAGATGCTCCCTGAGATGGTTCATGAACCCATTGTACTGTTGGTTGTCTTGCATTAGGTGAAAGTTATGTCGAGCCATCAAATAAGAAGCTGTTTTAGTAAACAGATCGTTGATAACATGCATATCCATATCCATGGTTTCTTTAATGCTGCCAACCATGTTGTATGACCAGACTTGTTCTACACGGATGAAATGATTAATGCCCGGCATGTGATTACCTGCATAATGCCTCCCGTTGGGGAGGCTCTTATGTCGTTAGTTCGTGCGAGGTGCGTCCGGATCTATAATCACCGGGTCACCCTCTTTACGGTTAATGAATACACCGAGAGTGACGATACCAACGTGAGATGTTACTTCCACGTTAGAGTCACCTTGTCCTCGCTGTTCGTCTACACCTAATAACACACCGTTGTATGTTTCTACATTGTTGTCGTTAATAGTCATAAACTTAACAGGCATTCCAGGATACAACAAATCAGAATCCCCATGAAACCATTGTAGCTTCAAGAACATCCCGCGACGGCGAGCCATTTCTGAGTAATGCTTGAATGGGTTTGATGTAGCCCGATCATACGCCCAACGTACGTTGTTCATACCAGACTCTAGGAGCCCGGTAGAGACCTCGAATATGTTAGAAGCACGATCGATCAGGGTTCGGTTGTCTTTCGCCGTACCGAACTCACCAAGCAGCTTCTTGACATCACCAAAGCGCATCCCGTTACCTTGCTTGAGGTTATCAGCTAAACCGTTGTCCAAAGAACTAGCATCACCCGTAGCTAATACAGTCACGTGTTGTTGGTCGATCTTGTACGTCCGTTCAGCACCTTGATAACGATCGTTGGGAACGTTAATCAGTTTAAGAACTTTCGTGTTCTTCTTGTACCGAGTTGAATCGTACAGTGGATAGATATACCAGTGCTGGTCTTGGAGATAACGACCGAAACCAGTTGGGTATACACCGCCTTCTTCTTCATGGATGTAATGGGGCACGTCTTTCAACATGATCCCATCTGGGAAATCCATAACTGTTCGGATCTCAGTATTGAAACCGTCTTGGAAGTTAATACCCTTAACCCGTTTGATATCTTGCGTACCAACATCACCCATCGTAGAAGCTAATACTTCTTGAACCGCCATCATCGTAGTGCATTGACGTAAGCCATTACCATACGACATCATGTTGATTCGGAAAGCTGCTTCATCGATGAGCTGTACTGCTACCGACATCATGCTCAGTTGGTTCAACGCTTCTCTAGAACTGGTCTGAGCGTTCTTATTGGTTAAGGCATTGTTGTTCTGTGTCATCAATACAGCGCGATACCGTTTCACTTCTGACTTACGTGTAGTATCAGGAGCTGAAGAGTTGAACTGCAAAGGAACGTAAACAACTTCCACCATTAAGTTATCCCGGTTAGGAATAACATCGTACTGGAAGTCACCTTGTTGCATCATGAACTGAATCATACGCCGATCAGAGAACTGTTCTTTAGAAGCATAGTCTCGGTTGAGTGCTTCGAACTCGACCTTGTGTGGTTTGATCCAAGTAGTTTCTTTAATGATGAGTTGGCAATCAATGCGCCATCCGGAATTGCCTAAGCCATTGTCCCGGATGTCATCAACTTCTCGCATGAGTAGCGTATTATCAACAGCCATTTAATCACCCCAAGATATACTTTTCAATTTGGTCAACCATGGAGTTGTATGGTTTCAACTGACCACCCTGCATAGTTCGTTCACGAGCCTGTTTAGTAGCAGCTGCCATGTTCCGTCGTTGGTTCATACGAGCGATACCATCGAAGATACGAGAAGCCTGCTCACGGTCCTTAGGAGACAATCGTTGTGCTTCAGAGTGCATCTCTAACGCAACAGTTTCCAATAGACGCATATCTTCAATTGGTGGGAAAGCATCTGGCGGATAACCACCATAAGTCATGTCCAACCAATTCCGGAAGTGTTCTTGGATGTCGCTATACATCTGCACACAGTCCCAACGATTCAGGATAGAGAACGAATAGCCCTCAGCAATAATCATCGCCAATCCAGCACACGTTTGTTTAACGTCTACGAGTTGGTTCATCCGTAGCTTATCGAGTTTCTTATCGCCAGAGATGTTGATGTAGTTCTTGCGTAGATACTCAGCTGAGTATTGGGCCAGAGTTGGGATTTGTACATGGAACCGTAAGTTCCAAATCCGCCATGCTGCGGTGTTACGAGTAATCAGTTGCTTTTCCATGATTTACCTACATTGCATACTTGAGCAATGCGATCACCACCGGATAGTAATAGAACCGTTCAAGGTTATCCCAGTACCGGATGTTTTCTAACATTGCATCAAATTGATTTTTGTCGAGTTCTTCACCTTTGATCATCGTGGTAGTTAGCATCTCCAATTTAGATTGGAGGTGTGCATCACAACGATAGAATGATTCCGTGAAAACGTAATAGTTGTCACGAACCACTGGGTGGATGTCAGCGGGTATACGATACATCTGGTTGCTGTAGTTCTTTTCGTCTTCAGGCTTAACCCTACGGAACCATTCTAGATCACGATCGAGTTGTGTCTGAGGTGGACCTGGTAGTGGTCGACGTGGTCGTCCTTCATGGAATGGAATACCCCATGGCCGAGCAGTGTCTTCACCATCATACTGAGAATCTACATCAGTCGGAGCTTCCATAGGGAACACAAACCGTGGGATACCTGAGTACCCGATAGCTTGTAGTTCTGGACGCCATCGAGAGATCCGAGTATTAACTAGTTGGCAACGCTCAGTAGAGTCAGTGATCTTATCCATGTCTTGTCGAACAATAGCATCCCAAACCGTAGGCTGGGACATTACTGGTTCAGACATTACGTTCAGAACTTTAACCTTACGCATCCGGCCATCCATCGTGGTATCAACCATCGAGATGAATGCTTTGGTTACCCAATGGTCATACGTCTTGTAGAGTTGATCTGGTACGAGGAATGTGGAATGTTCTTTGGAGAAGAAGTCCGTGATGTAACGATCTACTAATGTGCGGAGCAATTTACCGTACATAGTTGAACGAGCTTGTTCTTCATTTGTAATGAACGGACCACAACCAGCACTAGCTGACGCAGCAGAGAACCAGTACTCTTCGTTAGACTTACGCTTTAAGTCGTTGTAGCGCTCTTCTGTAAGCTCACTGACCTGCTTCCATTCAATAGCATACGTCGAACCTTTCTGGATAGTTACACGCTTAGCCGATGTGATCGTAAACAGACCAGTATGCCCATTACCAATACCAGCAGCAAACATGTCGCCCTGGTTAGGAGTCATGAACCCGTAAGTGTGACCGCTACCAGTCCGAGTCCATACGTTCAGGATCTCATCGGAATCGCCACTTAGAGTTTGGTTAACCTTCAGTGGGATTCGTTTCAGCCAACGGTACTGTTGTGCGTGTGGCTCACGTGCTACGTTTTGCGGTGTAGGTTCTTGATCGGGCTTCAGAATCTGAGACCAATAATCAACGATCCAATTAGAACCACTGGTCCATTGCATCAAGTTAGATGGTGGAGCATATTCTTTATCGATCGTGATACCACGGAAGACTTCAGTTTCAATCTTCACTGCGCCTTCAGGTACTGGACCTTGCCCCGGATCATAACACGGTTCACCGGGGTCTTTAATTTGTTCTACGATTGGCATTATTCTCTCCTCGTTGAAACGATGTCGCCACACAACACAGTCATGATCTGGTTACGGTTAGCTTTAAACCAAGGACCACCACGTCGTTCCATTTCCATACGGGCACGGGTTATGTCTTCAATCTTAACTTCACCTGTCTTAAATACCGGTACGTCTACAGTCCACTGCGATGTACCTTCACCTGGGCAACCTTCTTTCGGTAAACGTGCTGGGAGCTTAACACCCAACAGTTTCATCTCATCCATAGGCTTACGTCCAACACTTACATTGAACAGATTACACACAGTCCAGAACACTGTTGGATAACGTCTCAGACAATCCCAGACCTTATCATGAACAGCCCACCAGTTCCGATCAATAGAAATCTCGACGTGATAGTACTTAGTTGGATCTAGATCAAAAGGTGCACGGATCATTGTAGTACCCGGTTCGAGTTCTAACTGAAGATCCATCCATTCATTGTTCTTATACAGACGGAAGTTAAACAACCCACCTGGACGCAGAATGGCATTAGTGCCTTTGTCAGTAAAGTATTCCATGAAGTGTGGGGTAAAGAACCAATCACCGATGTTCGTTAGATCCAGCAAACTCCGACGATCGTCTTTCTCGATACTTACTAGTCCAGTATAGAACGTGAATGCATCGTAAGGCTTTCGTGTGGTATTCCAATCGTTTTGTGCTGGGTACTGGATGTAAGGAACATGTCGTGGTCTAGGAGCAACGAACTGTTTATCTAAAGGACCGCGCAGATAAGACTGTTTGCGATCTACTTGTTGATAACGCTTAGGTTGTACCTTAGGCCAGAACATATTCGGAATTGGATTCTGATGACAAACCAATGGATAACGAACATAGACATGTGTCGGTTGTTCGAACCGTACAGTGAATGTGACTGATACGGTATACGTACCTGTTTTGTCCGTATTAGCTTGCGGTGTATCTGGCGTACCAGTAAAGTCAAACCAACCTACTACGTCAACTTGTCGTTCACGGATAGCTGGTTGTTCATGAGTCATTACTAATGTGCAGACATGTGTATTAGATTGCCAGAAGTATTTATCCAGGTATTGCTGGAAGGTTTCTTCGATAGGCCAATCGCTACATTGAATCGTATCGTACATCCCACGCAGTAATGCTTGGAGTGGACGTGGTAACATGTAGTAGTAATCAAGCTTAAGGGTTAGTTCAGCTCCACCACGTGACACACGAGCACGTTGTTCATCCAACCAACGCTTAGCCATTACAATCCCTTCAGACTGGTATTCAATGTCTACACGGAAGTCTAGCATTCGGCGTACTGGCGATACTTGGATATCACGAATAGGATCTTCCCATACTGGGAGATTCTTATAAGTGTTTACCGCTGTCGGTAGAGCGAAGTTATCATCAGCGATATCTTGATAACGAATGGTAACACGTGCCTCAGGGTCATAAACAATTTCCGTAGAGCAACAAGCGCCAAAGTTACCTTGGTCTAGTGGTACCTTATCAGAGTTACCTGGGAGATACACATGTGTACTCTTGGGGATATCGATAATATTTGACAGTTGTTCTGTCAGATCTACAGCAACACGACGAATAACAGATTCGTACGTATCGGGTAGAACCATTAGTGCATGAGGCATGGTAATCCCTCGTTAAGTTTTGAAAGTCATAAGATTCGGCATAAAGCCTTCCCCGAAGGGAAGGCATCTATGTTACTTGACTTTCTTCACCAGGTTGACCAGGTTATCTGCAAGCAGAATCAGGTGCCATTGGAAGTGACCATAGTTTTCAACGGATGCCGACATTGCATACCAGAACTGAGTGGCCAGATGGTTGAGAGCTTTATCAGCTTCGGCAACCGAACCTTTGTCGCCAGTCTTATCGACCTGGTTACTGGTAGACCGAGCACGGTTATGTGTATCGATGGAATCAATGATACTCTTACCAGCTGCAGCAGCCGTACCACGGGACAGACCAATCAGTACTTTTGCAAGCTGAAGCATTTTAACCAGATCTGTTTTCTTCAGTTCGGCATCGACAGGACCATTACCAACGCTGGAATCGTTTTGATAACCAGTTGGAATAGCGCGCTCAGACAAGTTAGCCATGTCTTGTACCATCGAACCAGTAGCCTTCTTCTCAACACGATCAAACGTGAAGTTGGACAGCTTGGAACCTTCGTATACAGAAGCAGGATAGGACTTGCATGGCAGCGGTACTTTCAGGGCCTTGTTAATGATACCGGTAGCTTTGAGAGCATCGCCTTCTTTAGCAGCCTGAGCAATCAGACTAGCAATAGCTTCTAAGAACTTACGGTCATGTGCGAAGATACCAGCTACGTCACCCAGCCATTGTAGTTCAGCAGTAACCGCTTTAATCGGACCACCTTCACCGCGCAGAGCAGCAGGTACTTTAACCTTAACGGCAGATTCCAGCTTCAGATCTTTAACTCGCATAATCTGAACGTCCAGTGCCTTGTTGATTGCAGCGAGTTGAGTCTCTACTGCTTTCAGATGCATCTTCTCGTTCATCTTCTTAGCGAAGTTATCCATGAACTGGTCACGGACATGTTTGATCTTCTTCAGGAAGCCTGAGAAAGATTCCAACGAGTTGGTGTAATAAGCATCGAGGTTCTTCTCGGTGTAGTCTTCCATCGATGGAATGCATGGAGCTTCACTATCCCACTTAACGGCAAGCTTCTGCAGCTTAGACTGAGCCAGGGCTACGGTCTGAGCATTGAAACGCTTGGTACGAATACCATGTTGCAGAACACCGATGAATTCTTCGACAGCAACAGCGTCTTCATCCAGTTCGTCTACCGATTTAGAAGTATCGATGATTTCGTCATCCAGAGCTTCGTCTTCAGCGACAGCCTCAGCAGCTTCTTCTTCGGCTTCTTCAGCATCGTCTTCGGTAGTTTCAGTATCTACGTCTGGGATATCGACTTCCACCCCGTCATCTTCATCACTATCGGTTTCATCACCACCTTCTTCGGAGGCATCAGTTTCTTCGCCTTCTTCGGTTTCAGTGGTTTCTTCTTCGCTGTCGTCGGTTTCTTCGGACTCGCTTTCGAACTCACCGCTGGTTTCTTCACCTTCGGTTTCGCTCGCTTCTTCGGTTTCTTCTTCGCTTTCGGTTTCACCGGTTTCGGCACCACCTTCAGCTCCGTCCCCCAGACCATCTTCTTCACCATCAGTGGACTCGGTTTCGCCAAGGCCATCTTCTTCAGTTGTGGTTTCGTCAGTGGTTTCACCAACCTCAGCCACTTCGTCTACTTCACTGACTTCTGCAGCACCTGCGTCAGCAGCATCACCAGCTACACTTTCGTCAGTGCTAGTTTCTGCTTCACCTGCGTCACCCAGTTCTGCATCGCCACCCAGATCGACTTCACCTTCTTCGGTACCGCCAGCATCTCCAAGATCAGCCGATCCACTATCACCAGCAGCATCGCCGAGGTCACCAGTATCAGTGCCCAGGTCAGCGTCGCCAGTGTCACCACCAACGCCGTCAATACTGCCAGCGTCATCGCCACCCAATTCGGTAGATTCGGAAACATCGCCAGTACCTTCTTCAGTAGTTTCAGCAACGGCATCTGCCGAGCCGGTTTCAGCAGGAGCAACTTGTGCTTGTTCAATTACAGCAGCATCTGCATCGGATGCTTGTTGTGCAGCAGCTTCAGCTTCGGAATGACCTGGGTCTTCTACGATAGCAGCAGCTTGTACTTCGTCGGCGCTAGCGACAAGAGCTGGACCTACGGACTCTGGGATTTCCAGAGAATCAGTTTGAGCATCAGCTACGGGTGCAGCACCTGGAACTTCTGCAGCACCAGGTGCGACAGAGTTATGAGCCAGTTGATCAGCACCGACTGGCGCATCAACAAACTCCTCGAATGAAGGAGTTAGATAATTCAGAATATTCATGTTCTCTACCTGTACAGGATTGATTTGTGGCCATGCCGTTCGTCCGTTGGCACAGCCCGACAATTTTGGACGAAACGTCGTTTCACAAGATTGCGTAAAACTAAGCTATGTTGGCTTCACACACATTCAACGCAGCACGCACATTACGCAGAGTATAAGCATAGAACGAAGTATACGGATCAGCAATCCAAGAGATGTAAGACTCAAGCACTGCAACCACTCTACGAGCACCTTCTTCATCACGCAACCCGTTACGTTGTACTTCTTCGTTAACACGCTCTACAGCGCTTAGAAGGCCTTGCATACCTTGTCTACGGGAATGTCGGTGTGGACCATTGTTAGAGTTCGCTAGTATCCGTAGAATATCGTCACACTTCAACAAAAGTGCTTCCATCATGTTGTTATCGAAGTATTCGAAGTTTACAACAGCTGGAGCTTCTGTCGGGGTAAGTTGTGAAGGTTCTAGTTTAACCCGTACGCCTTGAACACGATCTGTCGAACTAGCGGCAGCTGCATTAGTGTTGGTAATAACGAAACGATGGTTACCTAGCAGATGTGGAGATTCAACATGCAAGTCTTGTGGACGGAAGATTGCTTCTTGTGCAATGTTCAACGGACTCGCTGCATTCATCAGGTTAGCGATATAATCAGCACTACGTTGTTGAGCAACGCCTTCCATTACCTGACGAACTTGACCTAACACTTTATCCGAGTGTGTATCGAAATAAGAGTTAGCTACAGTGCGCAAAATAGTCAGTGCGTTGATCAATGCCACAGCTGTCGAAATAGGACGATAATTGACAGACAGGTTCGGAATACGTGTAGTTACTTGGAAGCGTGGATTATCACGATAAGGTCGAGTAGTAGCCCGCATCCGAGTACGGATGTTCTCTAACGAGTGGCTATGTAAAGCTGTGTGCAGGGATAGTTTAAAGTCAGCATCAGCTAACACTTTAATCCACCGCTTAATAAAAGCAATGATCCGATCAAAGATCTTAACCACTGTATCACTAACGCTTTCCAACCCAGTCGAGAAGAAAGGAATATCACCAATCGATTCGTAAGGCTTATAATGTTCCAAGCCCCCTACTAGATCGATGATCTCTTCCGACATAGTTTCATCGGCATTAGCAAGTGCTTCTGCTAAACGTAGGATTTCTTCGTTGGCATCGCCTTGCGTGCCGTTTTGTAATTTGGTCATCCACTCTGCACTTGATTCACCCCGACGTTCTTCTAACCGCTGGAGCTTTTCTTTAAAGTCCATAGGACCTCCTAACATAAGACGAGGCACTAGGCCCCGTCCATTGTTTTATTGGGTAGCGACTTCTTTCGAGTCTTTGCCGAGATGATTAGACGAACCAGCGCCTTCAACTTTCAGTTCAGCCAGGATTACATCAGCGTAAGCCGAAGTAGTACGAGCCAGATAACGAACGATCTCGTTACCACGTGGGTTAGCTTGGTGCAACAGCTTACTTACAGCCGATTCGATATCGACAGCAGTTTGAGCAGCGCCATCTTCCATGCCTTCGCCAGACGAAGCTTTCTTCAGATGTTCCAGAGCTTGACCGATCTTACCAGCGGCAGCAGCCATGTCTTCGTGATGTTTGCCGTAACCTTTCAGACCTTCCAGTACTGCGAACATTGTGGTGAGTTCAGTTTGGATAGTCGAACCCGAACGTGCTTTAGCAGATACGCCTTCGGAGCTACCACCTTCACCAGCTTCAGTAATACCGTAAGAGATACCAGACTCTCCGACATCGATCTTAACGTTACCTGGCAACACTTGATCAGATGCTTTAACATCAGCCAGAACTTCTTTAGCCTTTTCCAGCAGACCCATTACTTCTTGAGCATCGCCATGGGCAGGATCGTAATTGCCGATCGCCGAAGCAATAGCATTATAGAACTGAGCCATACGTTCTGGATAAACGTTACATGCCAGCATGGTAACAGCTTTCAATTCACCTGGATAGGTAATCGAAACTTTGTCGCCGATCATGATACGTTCTGGATGTGGTACTTGGAATTCGCCACCTTGACTAGAGCCAGCTTTAGCAGCAGCTTCTTTAGCTTTGTTCAGCTTACGTTCCAGACCAATAACGCCTTGCAGCAATTGTTGTACGAAAGTCTTGGACTTTTCCCACAGTGCTTTCAGCCATTCCCAAACTTTACCGGCGACTTCTTTGATCTTATCGCCGATACCATGACCTTTGATCTTGGATGGCAGCAGATGTTGTTTCTCACCATCACCCATGGCTTCCATGGAACCAATAAGACCAGACAGATCAACATGGCCGTCGTGTTGGAATTGTTCCAGACCTACACGCATGAAGCCAGCAGCTTGACGGGTAATACCATCTGGACCAGCTTGGCGCAGGAGCTTAGCGTAGCATTCCAGAGCAGTTTGTACTTCAACGATCTCGGTAAGTTCATTACCCATGGCAGTAGATTCAACGATGGTTTGATCCATCATATCCATGGTGTTGTCGTGATCCATAGGGGATTCGACAATCAGCTGCCCACTTTCTTCCAGGGGTACTTCTGCAATGACCGGGCCTTCGCCTTCTACTGCAGCTGGCGCAGCGATCGGAGCAGCAACAACTGGCGCTTCTTGGATAATCGGTAACGGCGATACTTCTGGTACGCCTGCAGGCATCTCGCCAGCATCAGGGATGGTGGAAGGCTCATTGACAGGTGCTTGAATATCGACGATTTGTGGATCAACGGTGTTACCTTCGGCAACAGCAGCTACGGACTCTGGAATTGGAGCTTCCTCGTAGTTTTCCATAGCCTTAAGCAGTTTTGACAATTTCATGTTTTGTTCCTCAAGGAATTTATTCTGTGCTAATTGCAATTAACATAGCATTGGGTAGATCGAAATAAAGGGAGCCCGAAGGCTCCCGTCTATTTAGCCACGTTTAGCACGAGCGGCAATCATCTCATCCATCACGATGGTACGAGCATTGAAGCTGGAGTTAATGGAGCTAGCCAATTGACGCACAGCTGTATTACACATCAGTCGATTAACAGCCGAGTAAAAAGCACCGTACTCACTGCCTTTCGCATCATCGGCATTATTCATCAGACGATCGATTACTTGAGCAAATTGCTCATGCAGTCGTTCCTGTTCATCATTGCCTTTCTGTGCAATCTTCAGTCCAATGAAAGCACGTTTCTGACGGGCTAGGATCTGAGCAATCTGACGTTTGTTCAAAGCTTTAACTGGTTCTGCTTCACGTGCCTCACCACGATCAAAGGAGAAGGCAATAGTACCTTCATTGAGGATAAGCGATTGACCACCTGGGATTTCTCCAGTAGGTGCACCAGCCATAACTTTAGAAGCCATGTTGGTCAAAATACTACCCCAGTTATCCATAGCACTAACATCAAAGTTACTGTTAGTCATGCTGATAACATCGCGCCACATTTTAACAACAGCTGGGTTGTACGTGTTGGTAAACCAAGTGATGTAAGCTTCTTCGATAGTCGGTTCAAAGGCATAACCAGAACCCAATTGAAGTTTAGCCAATGCTGGCGTATGGATAAAACCATTTGGTAAGCTAGCACTGGTATCAACTACTGGTTCTGGAGTAACATCAATTGGTGTCTCAGCTGGTGCACTAGGGCCAGCTATCGATTTAGCAGCTGAAACCGATTTCAGGCCTGTGCCTGGTGGCAGAGCTAAAGGTTCACCAGTTGCTGGTCCACCTTCTTCTGTGATAGCTTCGTTGGTCAGCAACAGCATGTCAACTTTCTTCTCTTCACCGAAGATGCGTGCCCAGATCCTAGCACACCAGTCTTTAAACTGTGCCCACAGACGAGCGAAGAATTCCTTGGTCTTAGCCCAAGCAGCTTTAACTGCCGAACCAATACCCTGCTTACCAGCAGGAGATGGTAGAGCCAGATAGTCTTCTTGAGATATAGTGTTACCTTTACCCAAGTATGTAGCCAGGAAGAAGTCACAACCTTTAGCAGCGGCAGTACTGATGCGGTCCAGATGATTGCTAGCAGCACCCAGGGAATCTTCGAATGAGTTACCGTGCATTACCTTGCTCATAGCACGAATAATTTCTTCACGTTGTGCTTCAGGGAACTTGGCATCAACAGCATCACCAGCTTGCATCATTTTCTCCTGAGCAGCTTCGTATGCCTTGGCAGCAGCTTCGCCTTCTGACAGATCAGAATCCAAGATGACTTTAACATCATCCAGATACTTACGGATTTCTGGCAATGATGGCAGTTGTACTTCAGTAGCATCGCTAGGATCTGGTTTAGTGATAACCAGCTTACCTTCGGCAGTGCGTTCTACGGTCATACCGTGGAGTTCCCACTTACCAGCTTTACCGCCAAGATGCTTCTTAATTAGGTCACTCAGGTTATCAGCAACTTCTTCTGGTGTGGTGCCTTTGCCAAGACCAGTAAATAACGAAGTGATGTCATTAAGCAATGCAGTAGCATCTTTAATGAAGCCAACCATTACTTTCGAACGGAACTCATGCTCTGCCGACAGATTCAGATCCAACTTCCCACCTTTAGTCAGGTAAGGAACCAAAGCACCTGGTAGTTGTACAGATTGTTGTTTCGGAGCACGAATGTCTTCGCCATGGATAGCATCGAGGACTTGTGCAACCTTAATACCACTAGGGGCTTCAAGACCTTTGACTTTACCTGGGTTACCGGATTCAATTGCACTGGTAGCAGCGATCAGATAAACTACTTCTGCTTGGGTTGTTTTCTTACGGCTCAATGCTTTACGCAGTGCGTCCATAAGCTGCTTAGCTTTCTGTTTCAACCAATCCCAGATCTTAGCGCCTGCCGCCTTCAGCTTCTCACCCAGTCCTTTTTTGTCAACATTGGCAGTTTGCATTGCCATGACCTGAGTACCGGATTCTTCGTTCTCTAGACCGATACTGGTAACACCCAGAATACGGTTAGTACGAGACATACCTACAGCCATGAAAGCTGCAGATTGACGAGTCATATTTTTACCAGCGCTTCGCAGTAGTTTGCTGTAACCTTCAAGGGCAATTTGTGCACCCATCAATTGGCCAGCTTCTGCGTCCAGGTTCTCAGCGATTACTTCTTCCTGGATAATACCTGCTTCCAAAGGTTGCAGTGGTGTTGGGTCGAGTGCTGGAGGCAACTCTACCGCGGGTTGTTCTACTGGAACAGGAAAGCCTTCAGTTGGCAATTGACCAACAATGGCACCCTCTACAGGAGCAGCATCGCCGTCCATCAGTGGGGAAGGAACTTGCTCAAAGTTCTCCAAAGATGGGACGTAAGTCGAGAGGTTAAGCATGTTTGTTCCTTAAATGAAATGTAGTATTGCTAAATGGATCATAGATTTGTAGTTGATCCGATGGATTCTTTTAGTAGCTGTAATTGCTTAAGGAATGATTCAGCAGAAGTCATTTTACGAGCGGCCAAAGGACCAGACATAAAGGACTCATTGGACACCACTGCAACAGCTACTTTCTTATGGAGACGTGACAAACCTACATTCAGCATTTCTACCGATTGGTGGGAAAGGTTATCCCCAGCATTCGTCAACAGCTTCGAGTATTCTTCGATGGCATATTGAACAGGAACAAATGTTTCTTCCTCGTCTTCTTCAGATTCTTTTTCTTTGGGCTCATCTTCGACTTGCGTAGAGTCAGTCGACTCATCGGTTTCGCCTTTAGATTCGTCTTCAGAACCGTCATCTTCGGATTCTTTTACTGCTACTGTTTCTTCATTCTTTGCTTGAAGGTTATCAACGATAGTGCCGTCACCTTCATTACCCTGTTCAGTATTCTCAACAGGTTGAATCAGTTCTTCCGGGATACCTGCAACGTACGTGTTTTCACCATCAGTAGTGATGTCGTTTTTAAGGGTATCTGGTAGACTATCGAAGTCTTCCATAGAAGGGAGATATTTTCTGACATTCAGCATGGCTGGTTCCTCAGGTTAAAAGATACATAAGATCGGGGACAAGCCCCGATCTAGTATTATTATTCATCAAAGACAGGATTGCTAGCTGCTTCTTCTGTAGTCCGGTCACCACGTTCCAGACCCATGATGTCAAACATAGCCACGTTGGTATGTAAAACATAGAGCATCATTGCACGGTGTTGTGTAACCAGATCTCTCAGATGACCGATCGCTTCCTGCAACACGGTAATCACTTCTGAATTACCTTTGTATCGCAGTTCCCAATCCATGTCGATCAGATCCATCGAAGCTGAAAATAGCTTATCGATAGCTTCATTGTTCTTATCACTAGCATCGTTAATCTTACTGCACAGATCAAGTGTTTTGCTGATCTGACTTCTAGAACGAACTTGGACAGTTACTTCTTCACCGGAAACAACTTCAAATTTGATTTTGTTATCAACAAGTTCTACGTTGGCACTAGCTGGGAAAGTTGGTAGCGGAGGAATCTTAACTTGTGCAGCTTCACGAATCTGATCAGCACTTTCAGTACCATTCAGATTACGCATGGTGTCATAACCTTTCAGGATAGCCGGGTTCAATTGGGTATGTAACCAATTCGCTACACCAAGAACTTCATTCATGTCAACATGCTTGCCACCAGGATAACCTAGAGTAGCTTGCTTAGCAGGAATAGTGATCTTCTTACCACCATTAGGTCCATTAGGAGACCAGTTCGCGAAATCTTCACGCAGTTTCTCAACGCGCTTTTTGCCGTTGTTGATTCCGGCTTTAATTTTGCTCAGTCCGTGTTTTAGTTTCTCAAGCCATTTCTTGATCAGCTCAACAAACTTCTTCCAAAGTTCTTTTGCTCGACCAGCCAGACCCTTTTCAGAAACCTCAGACTTCTCTTGTCCAATCCGTGGCTTATCATAGGCTTCATCTTCCAGCGCTACTACTAGAGCAGAACGTTGACCAATCAGCCGGTCAATACGAGCAATACCAATTCGCATTGCTTGAGCAGCTTGCTTGGAGATACCGTCATAAGAGTTCTGTTTCAGGATCTGCGCATAAGCTTCTAATGCTACGGATGCATCAACAACAGTTTCAACTTCATGGTCGATGTGATCTTTTGCTTTCTCATCTTCTACCAAAGCGAAATCAATCATGTCGCCTTTTTCTTCAGTCACTGGTTCAACAGAACCAAAGATCTCTTCTTTATTGTCCACAGGAATACCTTTAGCTCGGAGGAAATCATCTTCATTGCGCATGATTAAGCTCTCTGTGAATTGGTTGCAGTTTTGATTTCGTGATCGATGAGTTGCAAGTGAGCACTCAGTACACGGCCAAGATAACGGATGATACTGGAGGTGTTAGTCGATACCTTAGAGGTAGTAGCCAGTACACTGGTAACCATCGAACTAGCGTTCTTCTTCTGAACATCATCTTTGTCTTTTACTTTAGCGACAAGTGCATCGGATGCTTCAACTACCTTATCGATAGCCGTTTCAATATGTGCAGTAGCCCCTTCAATCTTTTCAGCAATGTCGATGACTTTAACGATCTGATCCAGAGCAACAGTCAGTTCACCAGCTGTACGAACATTACGAGTAACATCTGCATCAACAATACGGGCCTCTACTTCAGCCATAGTGTAGTTGTAGCCCGACTCATCATGCGAGATCATGACATTACCAGGATACGTCTTGATATCGAGATTAGAGAAGTTCAAAGGCGTCAGTGCGTTTTCAATAGCTTCGACCAAACCATCAGCTTCATGCGTAGGATCAAAGTGATTAACGACAGCAGCGATTTCTTGGTAGAACTCACCGATAGCTTCAGGATATACAACAGCACCAAAGTTAGCAACGGTCCTGAGTTCTTCCCAATGTCCATCACCCATATCGCCAGAAATAGAGATCTGTTGAGCGAGCTTCGTAGGGATATGAACTTCGGTATTCGTGTCAGGCATGGACTTAACCGAACCACGCAATGTATCTACTTTAGCACGTAGTTGAGTAAAAGACGTTAGCAACGCCCCTACTTGGGTCTGTACCATCTTGTAAGCCTTTACCAGCCATTCTTTGAATGTCTTAATGGCAGACATTACCCGCTCACCCAAAGACTTACTGTCGGTCCCACTGGCAGCCTGAGATGCAGTATTTTCTAGTTCAGCTGCATCTTCCAGAGAAGCAACGTCTTCACTACCAATGTGTCGAGCAATACGGATAAGGTCTTGCGATACAATAGCAGCAGTTTGTTTAGACAGGCCATGCTTAGCCAGTGTATGATATTCTTCTAGGGAGACTAGCATCTCACCTAGTGTACGCAGCTTACGCTGAAGATGAATCTGTTCAAGTTCGAGGTTACGCATTCGGGGTACCTTCAATTTCGTTTGGTGTAGGTTTACGGATTGGGGGCTGGAAAGCTTTCAATTCCAATTCAGCAACATACGTTAATCCACCAAGTGTCCTTAGAATACCTGCCATGGCGTTGTTGTAATCGGTAACCATCCGTGCGACGTTATTGATCATCAATGTAACCGATTGGATAATGTCCGAGATAGGTGGACGTCCTTTCGTTGATTTTTCTTTTATGTCGTCTTTCGGTGTATCGTCCTTGCTATCAACTTCTTCTTCGACTTTGAACTGACCAGCTTTAGTACGAACTTTCTCACCCGTGAGTTGAATCCTACGGAGAGCTTGTGCTAACTTAGATTCATAACCTTTCCGAGATTGGAAACGTTTCGAAATAGCCAGTAACTGACTTAGTCGTTTCCGTACATCGTCAATAGACTTAACTTCAACGATCAAAGCTTCTTGGTTAGCAGGCTTGAGTTCACGTACCGTGTAATAACGGAATGAGAAATCCCGAACCGTGTTAACCATGAATGCCCAGTTCTGTAGTTCCTGTTCTTTCGCTTCACCTGGACCCGATGCATACAAAGCCTTATTACCTTGCACAGCTGGTGTACGGAACAGCGGAGAACTCACACGGAACCGATCATCTTGTTCAATAGGTTCAGCTTTAGTCATCCACGAGATCGTGGAGAACCGGGAGAAGTCAATACCTTCTTCTTCAGCGAAGTCACTGTTAAATGAAAGCTTATCGAAGATCTTAGCTACTGTTTCCATGAACTGGATAAAGACTTTATCATGGAATGCAAATGCCGAATTCGCTAACGAAATAATTCGAGTAACGTCTTTCGGTTCATAGCGTCCATCGATAACGAACTTCTTAGGGGAACGCAGAGTGAACTCTGTTTTGAAAGGTGGAGTCTTGATCGCTGTAGACTGCTCATACAACATGTTGGTTCGCTCAACCAATCGATCACTACCTAAGTTAATCACTCGGGCATATTCGATTGTTTCAGCTTGGAGCTGTTTTAATGACTCAACTGATTTGTCCCATACTTTCTTAGATGCATTCGAAATATCCTCCATTGAGAAATACTCATTAGGAGCTACATTGGAATACTTCTCCAGGGCATATTGAAACATTCCAGCATCGGGGTCTAACCGTTGAGCTTCCAACGCAACACCGAAGGACAAGCTTTGGGCTAACTTACGTAGTGTTGCCTCTGTGCGTTCTTCCAGAGAATCGAATTGACATTCGAGCGAGGCGATCATATCGACGGGTTCTACCCCGTCGACTGATTTAGGGGTCTCTGGAGCAATCGCATTGGTTGCACCAACCATTGTTGACTCCTATCTGACTCGGACGGTTGCTTTACCAAACAGCATGTGTAAGGTAAACATCATATCGTCAAAGCCTTTTGGCTGTGAGCACCACTTCTGAATCATTGCTTCAATAGAAGTGCTTAGGGCCAGTTGTTTGAAAAGATCTTGAACTTCAGAACGACCACCGATGAGTTGCAAACCAGTAGGTGGTTCATCACTCAGCATCATTGGCCAGCTGTGAATGCTTAGTTCACGACGACCAGTGGCAATAAAGCAAATGGTGTCGAGCAAGAACTTGTAGTTCCAATCTACGCGTTGAGCGTTAGTGTCTTGGAGGATGAACCAGTTATAGTTCCCACCAAACAAACGCATTGCTTCAGCAATTACACGACGACGGAATTCCCAGTGTTCAGTACGGGTTGGGAAAGTGGTATACTCTAGGTAAAGATCACGAACACGTTCGTCGCGTACACTTGTAATGTAGCGACGTTGTGCTTGAGCTTGACCACCAGAGTATTCGTTATTCATTTTTACTGAATTCGTACCCATGGTGATACTCCTTAACCGCGGGCCGATTCTTCGGTAGCAGCGATATCAAATTCGTATTCCGACAGACGTTCTTCATACATCTTGATCTGACGTTGCAGTACTGGCGAAGTAGGATCGCCTTGCAGTTGTGCACGCAGTTCCAGCAGACGGTGCTGTAGTGCATGGTACTCTTCTTGAGCAGCCTTGTAC
>RCUK01000187.1_pt1 | contig 69713 bp, 81 predicted proteins | sample 2166381 | NCBI WGS metagenome assembly RCUK01 (sample SAMN09932809, study PRJNA488358) | compost metagenome | isolation source: compost soil in an enriched community | place: Germany: Experimental Botanical Garden | reverse complement strand
GTGCAGTGCAATGCAGATCGGCTGACATTGCTGCACGCAAGGAGCCAACCATGAGCCGTGTTGTCCTGGGCGATTGCCTGTCCGTTCTCCCCACCTTGCCAGATGGCTGCGTCGACCTGGTGCTGACCGACCCCCCATACCTCGTCAATTACGTGGACCGCTCCGGCCGGAGCATCGCCAACGATCGGACCGATGAGTGGCTGACGCCGGCGTTCGCCCAGATGTTTCGCGTCCTTCGCGTTGACTCCTTCTGCATTTCGTTCTACGGATGGAATCGCGTCGATCGTTTTTTCGCTGCTTGGCGCGCCGCGGGCTTTCGCGTGGTCGGGCACATGGTCTTCGCCAAGCAATATCAGTCCAAGGCGCGCTTTCTGGCTTATCAGCATGAGTCCGCCTATCTGCTGGCCAAGGGCCAGCCGGCCCTGCCGGCCACGCCGCTACCCGATGTGATGCCCTGGAAGTACACAGGCAATCGCCACCATCCGACGCAAAAGCCAGTCGAATGCCTGGCGCCGCTGATTGAGTCTTTCAGCCGCCCGCGGGACATTGTGCTGGATCCCTTCGCCGGCTCCGGTTCGACGTGCGTCGCTGCCCGTCAGGTCGGCCGGCGGTTCTATGGCATCGAAATGGACCCGAAGTATCACGGCGCTGCTGTGCAGCGCCTGCAAACCGCCAGCCAAGAAAGGATCGCAGCATGAACCGGGGCGACAACACGATGACGCGCAGCTTGATCGCCTATTTGCAAGGCTACGGGGAAAACAACTTGGACCGCCTGTCGGCCATCGCCAAGTACGGCGCCTGGCCGGCATTGGCCGCCCGCGAAAGCGAGCGGAGAATGGCGCGGATCATCGAATCCCTGCCGCTGGACGAGGTGCAGGCCATTGCCCGGTTGGATATTGACCTCAACGAACTCGCCCGCCGAGTGCTGGCTGAGTTGGACACGGAGTGAGCCCCATGGCCAAGGTAGAACTTTCCATGGCGGCTCGCGCCGCCATTGCAGATATCGCCAGGCGCGTTCTGAACCTGGAGACGTTGGATTGTGGCGGGCGCGATCATCTGGACTTTCACGAACTGTCCGTTTGCCAGTTGCGCGCGGCGTTGGAGGCCGCGTACCTGGCCGGCATGGTGGACCACTATCGCCGGGGGTAGAAAAAACGGCGTTGGCCTGCCGGCCGGCGCTGCGTTTCACAACAGCCCGAGCACCCGTGTCATGTGCGCTGATATATGGCTCCGAATCGCGGCGCGTGCCTCGCCGGCGTTGGCAAAAACAGTCCCAGGCGGACCTACCGGCTCCCAAGGTCCGCGCTGTGTGTACTGGACGCTCGCCAAATATCCCATGCCGTCGCCGGCCTGCGTCATAGTGTACGCAGCTCTGACCCCGTTTACGACCATGGTCCCGTCCATTGCCCCTCCTCTCGCCACGTCCGGGCGCGGATTTATTTACGGGTTAAGAATGCCACTCCAATAGTGCTGCGCTACTAGGAAAAACACGAATTCGACAACGATACGGTTATGCTAGATTGCGTGCCTTCCGACCCTGGGCACCGTTCCGACATGGATGAGCCGAAGAAAAGACGCCGGACCAAGAAACACGCGCCAGTGCTGCATTGCTCCTTTTGCGACAAGTCCCAGTACGAGGTGCGAAAGCTGATTGCCCGGGATGGCGCAGAACGGCTCGCGATCTGCGATGAATGCATCGAAAGGAGCATTCGGATCATCAACGATCAGTCGTTGCTAGAGGCCGAACATCGTCCGAAAGCCCTGTTTGATTACATCGTCCGTCAGCATGCAATCATCGACCAAGCGCGTGACCGAGCGCATAAAGCCCTAGACCTTTTGAGCATTTCGTTGCCACCATCGACGGATTCTCAGCACTGAGTCGGTCAAGCTCAGTCCGATTTGCACGCCAGCGCTGCAGTTTTCAAACTTATAGATCAGGCATAAGCGTGCCCCCGCGCCTGCGGCTGCGGGTCGGCCTTTCGCGCTTCGCATTGAGCCTGGCCAACTGCGCCCGTCTCACCCCTGTACCGCTTCAATGCTCGCCTCCCTTCGGTTCGCTCACGCCTTCGCGCCTGCCGGCGCTGCTCGCTGCCGCTTACGGGCTACGTGGGGTCGAAATTGAGCCGACGCACCAGGGCGATGACATCAGGCTAGCACCATCTCTGTGCTTTGCACTATTTCACGAGCCGTTTAATAATTGAACGCTCTAACATCGAGTGGGGCGCAGCATGGCGTTCGATCATCCTTCGGATCGTGGTATCACTTCCCGCCCGCGAAGTTTGGCCCAGGTGGACGAACCGTACCGCTACAAACTCCTCGTTGAGTCGGTGCTGGACTATGCCATTTTTCTCCTGGATCCCCAAGGGCTCGTCTCCAGTTGGAATGCCGGGGCGAAACGCTTCAAGGGCTACGAAGCATCCGAAATCGTAGGGAAGCACTTCTCGTGCTTTTACACGGAAGAAGATCGCATGGCTGGCGTACCGCAACGCGCGTTATCGACCGCCGCCAACGTCGGGCGATTCGAAGCCGAAGGGTGGCGAGTAAGGAAGGATGGTTCGCAGTTCTGGGCCTCTGTTGTCATAGATCCCATACGAAACGAGGCCAATCAGTTGCTGGGCTTCGCAAAGGTTACGCGAGACATCACCGATAAGCGCATCGGGCAAAGCGAGCTTCATGCCGCGCAGCAAGCCCTATATCGGGCTCAAAAGATGGAAGCCCTGGGACGCTTGACGGGGGGGCTGGCTCACGATTTCAACAATTTTCTGACGATCATTAGCGGTGCCGCACAGTTACTCCAGAATCCAGGGCTCACGACGGACAAGCGGGAGCGCTATGTCAAGACAATCGCCGATACCGCGCTGCATGCGTCTCAGATCACTAAACAAATGCTGGCTTACGCCCGCCGCCAGCCACTTGAGTCGCGAGATTTCGACGTCTGCTCTTGTGTTGATGGCATGAAACAACTCTTCGAATCCACACTCGGATCTTCAATTCGATTGCAATACGAGATGGTGGACCGACCCTGTGTAATCTGTGCAGACCCGAGCCAACTGGAAAGCGCATTGCTGAACCTGGTCATCAATTCCCGTGACGCAATGCCACACGGCGGAAACTTGAAGATCGCCGTAGGCCGTTATGAGTCGCACCCCGACGGGCACGGCGGCACGACCACGCGCCCTTGTGTGGGCATTAGCGTCGCGGACGATGGTCAGGGTGTTCCTCCAGAGGTGTTGGACCATATTTTTGAACCGTTCTTCACTACCAAGGGCGCGGGGAAGGGCACGGGTTTGGGGCTGAGTCAGGTGTTTGGCTACGTAAATCAATCCGGCGGCCACGTCGATGTGACCAGCGCTCTCGGAAAAGGCACCACCTTCATTCTTTATTTCCCGGGTGCGGTGTGCTGAACGGCTCACGGCTAACGCGCGGCCGCGTTCTGTTCACGCACTAAATCCGCTGCAGCAGAATTTCCAAATTCCCAAAAACCTCGCGGGGGCTGTAGGGTTTACGCATGAATCTTGTCGTCTGGGGCAGCGCCTCCGTCGCTGGCCAATAGCGACCCGACGTCAGCAGCACGGCAATTTCGGGCATTTCAGCCACTATCAGCCGAGACATCTCGAGCCCGTCCATCGAGCCGGGCATTTCGATGTCCGTAACTACCGCGCGGATGGCTCGGCGCGTGTACAGAATACGCATTGCCTCATCGGCACAATTCGCTTCAAGCACCACGTAGCCCTCGGTCTGGAGTATCTCTCCGAGGAGCCATCGTGCCGTATCGTTGTCGTCAACCACAAGAATCGTGTACGCCCCATCGGCCGGTATTTCGGCGTCGGTCATTTTCATCCCCATTGCGTAATTTTCGGTGTTTTTCATGGGCACATCCTGACTCCTCGCCGCATTCTTGGAAGATATTGGAGGGTTGTCACACTTACGGCTCGTAAAAATCCATCCCGCTCGCAGCGGTCAGCATATGCCGTGCCAAAAAAATTTACCGAACTTCGCCACGCCTTGCTCGTGACGCCCAAGACTGGTTGTAGCGCTGCGCGTGCGCGTGGTGGACGACGCCAGTCTTAAGCTGTCTGCCTCAGCCTTCCCTATCTTCGGTCAACTCAGCCTTCGCCCTACCCGCACTGCGCACTCTTGCGTGACCGCAGGCCTCGGTTCGCTCAACTACGCCCATCTGTCAATTTCAGTGGATGCGCTCCATGCCCTCTGCGCGAATTTAACAGCACGCTGATGGAAAGGCTGGCGGACACCCGGTCGGGATATTACCGGGGCAAGAGTCAGGAAGGCCGGGGCCCACTCACTATTGGTGAGCTTGTCCAACGGTGATATGGTCGAAATTCCACGTCGTACTCAGGAGCAAATCATGAGAGAAGCATCGCGAAACACGATCAGCCGAGTCGTGCGCACGGAAGTGGGGACGCTTGCTGGAGCGTCGGACGCTGTAATCGTCCGAGTGGAACATTTGCCATTAGCTGATGCACACCCGGACGAAAAGGCGGGTGTTATGGTGTTCATCTTGGATCAGGCCCAAGCGGCAAACTTGGAAGGGCAGCTTGTTAGTTCATTTAACTTACTAGCTTCGAAACCGTTCGGGGTGGGGCACTGATAGGTCAGAATTGAAAACCTCCTCGGCCGGCAGCCGTGACTGCGGCTGCCTTGGATTGTCAAGGCCGCGTACTTGGCCGGCGCGGTGGACCAGTATCGCCGGGGGTAGAAAACACGGCGCCGGCCTGCCAGCCGACGTTGGATTTCACACTTGCCTGAGAGCGCTCGTTATACGCTCTGCGATTTGGCCGCGGATCGCTGCACGCGCCTCCGCATCGCTCGGAAAAGCAGCGCCGGGAGTGCCGACCAACTCCCACAGCCCGCTCGTTGCGTCCCGCACGTAGGCCAACACTCGTTTTCCATCCCGTGCTTTGACCATCGAATATGCCGCGTGAACGCCATTTACAACCATCGTTCCACCCATATCGTCCTCCAGCTGCTACGTGCAAATCGCAATTGCTTTTTTACGAGATAAGGATGCCACTGCGGTAGTGCAGCGCTACTAGGATAAACGCGCATTCGGCAGGTCTCCGGTTGTGCTAGATTGCCTGCCTCCCGAGACCCCCGCGCAGCGGAGCTCTTCAAAGCGGTGCAGGCCGAAGGCTGGTTGTGGGTGAAATGCCGCGTGTCTTTCGAGTACGCCGACAAGAAGCCCTTCGGCGAAATTCAGCCTACCCACCAGGACCCGAGCAAGGCGCAGGCCAAGCAGATCGACGGACTGCAAAAGAAGATCGACTCGGTGAAGACAAAAGCTTGCTGAACTGCAAGAAGTTGATGGCTACGACGGGGCTGACCTGGACAAGGTTCGCGGCGTCATTCGTGGCTACGAAGAACAAATCCGTGAAATCCGGGCGGAGCTTTTCGACTATGTGACCGAACTGAAGGCCCTGTGCGGGGCGATTGTGCACCTGGACTATCAAGGCGACTTGACCGTCACCCGTGGCCTGATCCGACAGGACGAGCGAGACGCCGTGGCACAGACCATGCGTAGCAATGACGGAGACGGCCGACGACGCCGGGCGTGGACCTGCCCCCCGTCCTGACTCGACCCCTGCATTCCGAGGCGCTGACCAACCGCCTCCAGGCGCAGCGCGTCATTGCGCTCCAGGCGGAAATTATGACCCGCCCGACACTGGCGCTCTGCCTGCTGATCGAGCAGTTGATGGGTGATTTCGAGAGGAATCGCCGCAGCAGCGCAGGAGACACGTTCGATTTTTCGTTGCGGCCCGCGCATCACGAGCTCGAGAAGACGGACGAAGGCATCAAGGACAGTCCGGCCTGGGCGGCGGTACACGCGGAGATTGAAGCCGTCACGACGCAGGTTCCCGAGGACGGCGCGGCGGTCCTCCCCTGGCTGCTAGCGCAACCGCACTCGGACCTCATTGAGTTGCTGGCCGTGCTTACCAGCGTGTCGATTTACCGCCGGCAAAGCCATTCCTATGGTGAGGAACCCCGACACCTTGACCGCTTGGGCGCGGTGATCGGCCTGGACATGAGCAAGTGGTGGAAGCCGACCACGCAGGCCTACCTCGCCCACGTGTCAAAGGACCGAATCGCGGCGGTGGTCACCGAGGCGGTCGATGCCGAGCAGGCGAAGCCGGAGCTTGCGATGAAGAAGGCCCAAGCCGCCGCCGCCGCCGAGCAATTGCTGGAAGGGAAGGCCTGGGTGCCTGAGATGATGCGTACGTCGCATTCCCTCATCCCAATGGCAGTGGAGCATCCCATGGGAGAGATGGAGGCTTAGAGACACCGTCCGCCCGGGCACCCCCGGGCGGACGGTGTCAGTCGGCCTCATGTTGCAATTGAATCGTGTAGCGTTACGAGATACAATGGCGAATGATCATCGGATTTCGCCACAAAGGTCTTGAGACCTTCTATCGCACAGGTTCGACGCGGGGCATCCAGGCTTCGCACGCCAGTAAGTTGAGACGGATTCTTGCCGTCCTGGACGTGGCGAAGGGTCCGCAAGATATGAACATGCCCGGTTATAAGCTGCACCCGCTGAAAGGTGATCTTGCGGAGCATTGGTCAGTTTGGGTCAATGGCAATTGGCGCGTGACCTTCCGATTTACCCAGGCCGGTGCCGAACTGGTCGATTACCAGGACTACCACTAGGAGCCAACCATCATGATGCACAACCCCCCGCATCCCGGCGAAGTTCTCCGGGAGGATGTTATTGCCCCCCTCGGGCTGTCCGTCACCGAAGCGGCTGACCGGCTTGCCATGTCCCGGGTGGCCCTGTCCCGGGTCCTCAACTGCAAAGCTGGTATCAGCCCGGACCTTGCTGTCCGGCTGGAGCAAGCGGGGGCAAGCACAGCCCAGGCATGGATGGCAATGCAGGCCAACTATGATCTCTCGCAAGCACTTCAGCATGAGCAGCCTCCGGTCAGGCCCCTGGCGTCTCCGGCAGGCGTGCACTGACTTTCAACATCCGCCATAGCAAAAGGCCGCCCTAGGGCGGCCTTTTGCTATGGGGGCACGGCGTTTTGGATCGCGTCGCCCAGCCCCCGGCTCGGCCGGAGGGGCAGAGCGTCCGAATCCGAGCCCAAGCAGCCTTTGATGCAAACCTTCAGCTCTTGGTGCAGACTTAAGGCCCAATGGTAGCTACTTGACTGGATTTATCTATGAATAAGAGCTTAATAGTTATCTCATTGCTGTCTGTCTTTGCACTAGCTCCTGCTATTGCACAGCATCACGGTCAGGCACAAGCCCAGGGTCATCATGCTGCTGGGAACAGCAGCCCCTACGCAGGCATGCAAAGCCGAGCCATCAAAGCAATGTCGGACGAACAGATTGCAGCGTTGAAAGCTGGCACTGGTATGGCGTTGGCCATGCCTGCTGAAGTAAATGGCTATCCCGGCCCCTCTCATACCTTAGAGATGGCGTCTGAGCTACAACTTTCGCAGGAACAAAAAACGCGCACCCAGCAATTGTTCGCGGATATGCAAGCCCAGGCAAAGAGCGCTGGGCACGAAGTTATAGAAGCAGAGCGTGAGCTTGATGCGTTGTTCCGCGATAAGAAAGCCACTCCCGAAACGGTCTCTTCCTCAGTGAGCAAAGCTGCCATGACGCAAGGAAAACTACGCGAGACACACCTTCGCTATCACCTCGCCATGCTAGATGTTCTGACCCCCGAGCAGGTTGCTGCCTACAGCAAGCTGCGTGGATATTGATTCAAGACTGAAGCCTGCTCTTATCCAATTCTCGTGATGAGTGTCAGCTTCTGGTCGCGAGCCGCCCTTGTCGAAAGGCCGAGGGCGCCCCAAAGCCGCCAACCGCCTCAATAGGACGCCGCTGCTCGTCGCCCCAAGTCGAACCCGCCAGGCGAGAACAGATAAATGATGCTCCGGGAAAGCACTGCTAAATTGACCTCGCTAGTCGGTGCTCAGTCGGCATCAATCAAAAACGCCAACAAGGACGTCCGCGACGACCGCTGTAGCAATTGCCACAAGCACGAGGTCCGTACCGGCTACCCTCCACTCGTAGCCGGGGTAAACCGGCAGCCGCGCTATCATTGGGCCTGGGACCATTTTCTTGGCGATTCCCGGTGGCAGCGGCTTGCCGCGCGCCAGGTTTTTGCGAACGCCGGGCGGCAGCGAGCTGTAACCCGAAAGACCATACTCGACTGCGTAAGACCTGGCGGTGGAAACGGTGATGCCTGCATGGCGTAGCGACACACGGAGGCTATCCGAATCGTTGGCCTTGCCCTTCGAGGTCCCGACGTCGCCGGAATTTGATTTGCCCGTACTGTTACTTTTGCCAGAGCTATTTCCGTTGCCGTTGCTCTTGCCTCCACCATTGCTTTGACCCTGCCCTTGTCCGGCGTTATCGGGCTTTCCTTTCCCTTCAGGTGGTGCGGCTAGGGCAGCGTTCGCCGAGATCAGACAGATAAGTGCGGCACTGAAAATCGTACTCTTGGTGCGGGATGTCATGCGTGGCTCCCAGTCGGTCTAACTAACGTAACCGGATTCTAGACCGGGCCTAATCTTGCGGCGTATAGGAACTTGAAATTTTGTAAGTGCATCTTATGCGTCGGCCCGTCGCAATGGTGCTAATGGCTCCTCGCCCAGGTCGTGGGCCATCGCCACCCCAATAACGAGCCATGCGGCAACCATCGTCCACAGCCCTTGAGCGCCGGCAAGCATCCCCCAGCCCCGACGCAAACAGCAAACTCGGGCTGACCAGGACGATTCGCCCACCGCGACGATCGATCGCTTGTCCTGCCCTGGGACCTACCAACGCTGATGCGACCATGGCGATCGAAAAGGCCGCGTATACCGTCGGAGCGGATATGCCAAGGTCGCGGGCTATCGGATCTGCCAACATCGCAGGCAAATAATAGGAAGACGCCTAGGCCAGGGTCTGGGCGGTTCCCAGGGTGCCGACAACTCGAATAGGGGCGCCGGCCACGAATCAGTTCCGTTTGGGGCCAGCGTCGTACCAGCCTTTGCTCTGATTGACGATCCGCACCACCAGCAACATCACGGGCACCTCAATAAGCACGCCGACGACAGTTGCCAGCGCTGCTCCAGACTGGAATCCGAACAGGCTGATCGCGGCGGCGACGGCAAGCTCAAAGAAGTTGGATGCGCCGATCAGCGCAGATGGACACGCAATATTGTGCTTCTCTCCAACGCGGAGGTTGAGCCAGTACGCCAACCCCGAGTTGAAGAACACCTGGATGAGGATCGGCACGGCCAGCATTGCGATCACCAGAGGCTGGCCGATGATGGCTTCGCCCTGGAATGCGAACAGCAGTACCAATGTCAGGAGCAGCGCTGCCATCGAGAACGGCCCGATTCGCTCCAGCGCTGCTTCAAACGCCATCTGGCCGCGGCGAAGCAGTGCGCGGCGCCAGAGCTGGGCGAGAATGACCGGAATCACGATGTACAGCCCAACTGACACCAACAGCGTGTCCCACGGTACGGTGATGGCCGATAGACCCAGCAATAGTCCAACCACGGGCGCGAAGGCGAACACCATGATTGTGTCGTTAAGCGCAACCTGGGACAGCGTGAAAGCTGGATCGCCACCGGTCAACCGGCTCCAGACGAAAACCATGGCAGTACACGGCGCTGCGGCCAGGAGGATGAGGCCGGCGATGTAGCTATCCAATTGGTCTGCGGGCAACCAAGGGGAAAAAACTTGGCGGATGAAAAGCCACCCCAGGAAGGCCATTGAGAACGGCTTGACGGCCCAGTTGATGAAGAGCGTCACGCCGATGCCGCGCCAATGCTGTTTGACCTGGCCTAGTGCACCGAAGTCCACCCTGAACAGCATAGGAATGATCATCACCCATATCAGGATCCCAACCGGCAGGTTGACCTGGGCGATTTCCAGGCGCCCAATCGCCTGGAACAACGACGGCATGATCTGCCCCAGCGTCACACCCAGCACGATGCAGAAGAAGACCCAAAGCGTGAGGTAGCGCTCGAAAACATTCATCCCGGGGCGTTGGCGCGGAGCCGGCGTCGCCTGTGTACTGGACGACATCGGTCTACTCCCGGGTTTGGCCGATCCCACGCAGCTCCGTCTGGAGCGACATGGCGTCAAGGCGGTTGAGCGGCAAAGACAGGAATAGTTCAATACGACGCTTGAGCATGCGCGCTGCGTCGTGGAAGGCTTTGAGGCGTTCTTCTTCGCTTCCCTCATGCGCGACAGGGTCTGGCACGCCCCAATGCGCAGTCATCGGATGGCCGGGCCACACGGGGCAAACTTCACCCGCTGCGTTGTCGCACACCGTGATAATGAAGTCCATCTTTGGGGCGTCTGGGGCAGCGAACTCATCCCAGCTCTTGCTACGGTAGTTGTCTGTCGGCAGTGAATACGGTTTGAGGGTGTTCAGTGCCAGGGGATGGATTTCGCCCTTGGGCGTGCTGCCGGCGGAGTACGCCCGGAAACGATCAGCACCGAGTCCGTTGAGCAGCCCTTCGGCCAGAATTGAACGCGCGGAATTACCCGTGCAAAGAAACAGCACGTTGAAAGGGGAATGCGACATCGAAATTCCTAGCAGCAGCGAGCGGAGGTGTTTGCTTTCGGGTTGCAGCAACTAGTGGGTGCCCGCGCTTTCGCCGGCGGTGCACAGCAGGTCGGTGCGGTGGCCTGATTGGCTGCCCCGCCATGCGACCCGCCATAGGTCAGAATGGTGCCGAGCGTGTGGAAGTGTTCCCAGGCCAAACCTTGTGGATCTGTGATCCAGTATTTCTCGCTGCGGGCGTAGCAGCAGGAGGTTTCCCCCTGATCTTCGAGGACCAGGTGGGCAGTCTCAGCGCTGGACTTCAACGCCTCCAGTTCCTCGGCGCTATCGGCTTGAATCCCGAGATGGTCTATTCCTCGGCCACCGCCGCGCGTTGATATCGCGAAATTCACTGGCGGGTCGTCAAGCATCCACTTTGCGTAATCCGATTCGACACGGGCCGGCTCCTGGGCGAACAACAGGGAGTAGAAGCCGATGTTTTTGGCCAGGTCGTCGACGTGCAAATGAATATGAAAGCGCTTCATGAGGAACTCCCGGTTAGCAGGTCGTGCAGCTGGCGATGGCGGAAGCCTCGCATGGCGCACCTTCGCAACAGTGTTCGGTGAGGTAGCCGAGCAACCCATTCATTTGGGAAAAGTTGGCGCGATAGATTAGGTTGCGACCCTGGTGTTCGACGCTTACCAAGCCGGCATGCGCGAGCTCCTTTAGGTGGAAGGACAACGCATTCCTTGCGACGCCGAACTGGTCCGCCAGCACGCTTGGCGTGAGGCCGGGGAGGCCAGCCACGACCAGGGCGCGGAACGCCCGCAGCCGCTGAGGATGGGCAAGGCCTGCGAGAGCGGAGATGGCTTGATCTTCATTCATTATTCAATGATACAACAAATATTGAATTAAATGGCTGTAGATGATGCGGGCGCTTTCAAGACTTCCTCAGGAAGGGGAGTGAGAATGGCAGCTCCTGGCAGGGAGCGGTAGTCGCGGTGGCTGACCAGGGACAGCCCATCAAGGGCTGCGATCTGCGACAGCAGAGCCGACGGTGGGGTGGCCTGCGGATAGTTGACGTCCCCTAACGTCGCAACATCCGCCAAAGCAAAAGGCCGCCTTCGGGCGGCCTTTTGCTTTGGCGGATGAACGGCGGCTTTTGATCGGGGCGTCCAGTCCCACCGGCTGCGCCGGCGGGGCCGTCGTTCGGACTTCGTGAGCGTCCCCCGGACGCTCACAGGTGCCCTTAAAGTCCCCGGCGCCAGAGACGGCGCCGGGCCCCTTAAGGCCACCACACAGGACGCACCCTTTGGGTGGCGTTATCTCTTTGATTGTTTTGGGTTTTTCCCGCGCCGGGTCTTTTATTTTGTATGACAACGAGAACCGTCGCATACACGGAAGCCCGCGCCGATTCGGGCTGTGGCGGGCATCGTCAGTGTATACAAACGTCTGATCTTGCCATTTTCCGCGTTGAAATGCGTCGCCCGTTACGTTACCTCTACAGGATGTGTCGTCGTGTCTACACGGTGTGACGCCTCGTCGCCCCTTTGTGACCCTGTGTCTACACGACGTGACGACTTGTCGACAACAAATGAGCCGCGCCTTTGCAAGGGGGGTAGCTGAACCCGCTCAACGTACTGCATGGCTTGAGACGCACCGTTCTGCCGTCCCTTGAGGTCGGCGGCGGCCCATCCCACGTGATGTCGTCAAGGGGCGCTAGCGAACAATGTGGCGGCGGGTGATCCCCAGGTCGGGATATTTCGTGAAGGAAATCATCAAGGAATTCGACGACGTCTCCAGCCGCTCTGCCGAACGGTTCATTGACCTCTATCCCGAGATGGCGAGCCTCGCTTCCGAGCTTCGTATGCCCAAGCAGCAGCTGTACCGCCCGAATTCAGATGCCCATCGCCATGATCCAGCCTGCCAAGCCGGCCAGCAGCACCACGAGCGCTGGTGGCACGCGCCCCACGGTAAGCAGCCCGAACGCGAGCAACGCCAGCCCAAAGTCCGCCTTGCCGTGGATGGCACTTGTCCAAACCGGGTCATATAGAGCCGACATTAGGATACCAACCACGCCTGCATTGATGCCCGCCATGGTGGTCTGAAGACTCGCGCGCTGGCGAAGCGCTGCCCAGAACGGCAGTGCGCCGACCAGCATGAGGAAGGCCGGGAGGAATATGGTACCCAACAGAGCCAAGCCGCCAATCCAACCCTGAAGCGGGCCGTAGGCTATCGCGCCAAGATATGCCGAAAAAGTGAACGCGGTCCGGGCACGGCCTGCGCAGCGCCATAGCCAGCTAGGAAGTCGGCGTTGCTGACGATGCCGCTGGGCACCACGGTGGCTTGCAACAGCGGCAGCACCACGTGCCCACCGCCGAAGACTAACGCACCAGAACGGTACACCCCCTCCAGCAGCGCTATCGTGGACGATCTCGCGGCTGCTGCCCACAGGGGCAACACGACAAGCGGTGTGGCAAATAGCAGCAGCGCGACAACGCCCAGTTTTCGCGAGACCGGATAGCTGTGGGCTTGGCCGCCGCCAGGTTGTGAAATTTTCAGAGTCCACCAGCCTAGCAGTCCAGCCAACATGATCGCGGCAATCTGTCCCGCTGCTGAGGGTAGGATCATGGTCAGCAGTGCCGCCAAAATGGCAAGGGCTGCGCGTGGTCGGTCGGGACACAACGACTTGGCCATACCCCACACAGCCTGCGCTACGATGGCCACGGCGACTACCTTGAGACCATGCACCCACCCGGACTGGGCCAGCCCCTGGTACTGGGCGATGCCGAAGGCAAACAGGATGAGCGCGATGGCCGATGGCAAGGTGAACCCTGCCCACGCCGCCACCAATCCCAACCAGCCGGCGCGGCCCAGCCCAAGCGCCATGCCTACCTGGCTGCTGGCCGGACCCGGTAGAAACTGGCACGAGGCGACCAGATCGGAATAGGTGCGGTCATCCAGCCAACTGCGGCGCTCTACAAACTCCGAGCGGAAATAGCCCAGATGCGCAATTGGCCCGCCGAAGGAGGTCAATCCCAGTTTAAGGAAGGCGCTGAAGACTTCCACGGGTGAGCCACGCGCAGCTACAGCTTCGTGTTGTTCGCTGTTGGCAGAGCCTGTCATTTGTGCTTTGCCTCCCCGGTGAACTCCCGGATGCGTTCCTTGGCCAGCGCCAAGCCTTCGTTGCCCTTGGCCGTGATCGTGTAGAGCTTTCGCACGGTGCGTCCGTCGCGCTCCTGGCACGAAACGAGGTAGCCGTCGCGCTCCATCTTGTGAAGCATCGGGTACAGCGTCCCGGGAGAAAGTCGATAGCCGTGGTGGGCCAGCTCGTCAATCATCCACTGCCCATAGATCTTCTGCTCGGCTGCGTGGTGCAGGACGTGCAGGCAGACCAGCCCCGACAGCAGATCGTGGTGCTCCATCGTGGAATGTGTTGAATTCTCTTTCATATCGATTTTCGATAACGAAATTCGATAATATCACTGGCATCAACGGTATACGTTGGTCCAGTTGTTCCGCATCGAAGGGCCGCTATTGGCCGGTAGCCGCCATTGACGGCCGTCCGGTTCCGACCCAATTCGGCCGGTCGGCCGGTCGAGTTCTCAATGGCGGCTATCGGAGTGGACCGGTCTTCCCAACCGGGTTTTGACGGGCAATGCCGAAGTTGGTGCGGACTGGTATGTGCCATGCGAGTTCGAAGAGGCGGCAAACCATCGGGAGCCCACTTCCGACCCGAAGTGGCCGTTCGACAGTTGCGTGTCTGGCAGGAACCCCGGCTTCTGGCTGCCTTCCAAATAGTCTCAGGACGCGTTGCCCTACAGCGTCGGTTGTGGAATCGGGGTGTCTTTCGGTAGCGTGCCCGAAATGCGTGATGGGCAATCCGAAATTCCCCATTTGGTCACGACACCCTTTTCGACCATGAATTTCTCTGCGCATACCTGGTATGCGGAGATCAGTCCCCAGATGTGTTCGTACGAAATGATTTTTGCCCCACTTGCAAGCGTATAGCTGTTCTTGGGAGGCCCCCACTTGGAAATCAGTTGCTCTTCCGTGCTGCCCACCCAGCTTGCATTGACGTCGTTGTAGGTTTTGTTCCGATTGCCCATCAGCATGTTCATCTGTCCAGAGGTGCATCCCGCGAGTAGTGATGACAAGACGACAAGCAGTGCTAATTTTCTCATTTTGACCGATATCCCAAATTTCCATCGTTGAGAGATGGGTGCTTTTAGACGGGCACGCCATCGGAAAAACTTTCCACGTGCCGATAACTTCCCCAACGCAAGTCTGGTCGAGAAGCCCTCGCATTTGTTTATTCTGGGCGCCAATGTATCAGAAACCCTGGCGCCTTGCGGCTCGGAGCCATCGGAGGAGCACAGGCTAGCGCCCCGCGATCTGGGCAAGGTCTAATCGCTGAAAGGGGAGGCGCCAGTGCCCGGGCCGCCCTAAAATCGGCACCAATTCCATCCGTCCTGCATTCACTTGCGTTCAACGTCGCCAGCAATCTTCCTGGCCGGCAGTGTCATCGTGAAAAACTCGCTACGTTTGTCGACAGGTACGGCGTCGAGTTGTTCACTTCCATAATTCAGTGGCCGATATACGGGAAAGGAGGAACGGGTCTGCTTGGCATTCGCTTTACATTTATAGACCAGTCGTTCTATAATGTGAAAATGATCAACAATTTACCTGACCGACAGAGAGGGCGGCCCCGCGAGTTTGACGCTGACCAGGCTATCGAACGAGCGATGCAGATCTTCTGGACGAAGGGCTATCAAGGCACGTCACTCCCGGATCTCCTGGGGGCGACGAAGCTCTCCCGAGGTAGCCTTTACGCAGCCTTTGGTGACAAGCACGGGCTCTTTCTTCTGGCCCTCGATCTCTACATCGCTCAAGCGCTCGAGCGGCTGGACGAAGAGCTTGCTTCTGGCCGCAACGCCCTGGAGGGACTCAAGGAATGCATGGACGGCTATGTCGCGCGTACCGACGGCGCTGCTGGTCAGCGCGGCTGCTTGGTGGTGGCTACCGCCATGGAGCTCGCGGCTTGGGATCAGGAAACGTCGCAGCGGATCGCCTTTTTTTTCGCCGCGATGGAGGCGCGATTGATCAAGGCCTTGGTGCGTGCTCAAGAAGAGGGCAGCTTGGCCCAGAAAGTCGACCCGGCGGCCGCAGCTCACATGCTGGTTTGCTTCCTTGAGGGCTTACGTGTCGTTCGCAAGATCGAGGTCGAGCCGCAACGAACAAGGGCTGCCGTACAAATGCTTATTAGTAGCCTCGTAGCCTGATCGCGGAAAGTTAAGGTGCGAGGCATTTTTTTGATTAATTATGGACCAAATGGTTTATAAATGAACGCTATTCATATCGTTGCAGCGGTGCTTGTACCGCTGCTGTGGGGTCTCCAATATGTGGTCATCAAAGCCGGGCTCACGGTGCTGCCACCGTTGCTCTTCGCTGGCCTGCGATTCGCCGTAATCGCGGCGATTCTCATCCCTTTTATCGGGCGCATTCGAAGGCAGGATATTCGTCCCATCTTCTTGATCTCTCTTTTCATGGGAGGAGTGAACTTCGCCGGTGCCTTCATCGGGCTGACCCAGGCACCCGCGGGTATCGCCGGGATTGCCAACCAGCTTTGGACCCCATTCACACTGATGCTGGCCTGGCCCATGTTGGGCGAGAGGCCTTCTGCTCGCGTGATGCTCGGCGTAGCCATCGCGCTTTGTGGTGTCGCATTTGCCGTTGTCGATCCCGGCTTGAACGTCCCGGCTATCCCGATGCTCTTTGTCGTTGTCTCTGCGGTTGGATTGGCGACTGGGAATGTACTTGCTAAGAAGTTCGGCGCTGTCGATCCAGTGAGACTTTTTGCCTGGATGTCATTCTTCACAGCCTTCCAGCTTCTCGGACTTTCGTTGATCGTGGAGAGCGGTCAGATGCAAGCTTTGCAAAGCGCATCCAGCTCAGAGTGGCTGGCTTTCGCCTTCACCGTCGTGCTTGGCGGCATCGTGGCATTTATCACATGGTTCTGGTTGATTGCTCGGTTCTCGATGGCTCAAGTCGCGCCGTATGCGTTGCTTCAATCTTTCTTCGCCATTGGTGCTGGTGTTGCTTTCAGACATGAGCCAATAACCCCGATGCTGATCTTGGGCGCAGTGGTTTGTGTTTCCGGTGTTGCACTCAGTCAGTGGCCAATATTTACTCGAAAGCACATACGAGCTAAGGGATAAGGCGCGGTGAACAAGGCTAGATACCACCACCCCATGTTCAATGCTAATCAAAGGAATCATTCATGGCGAAGTTCGTTTTAGTGCACGGCGCTTTTCAAGGCGGCTGGGTTTATGCAAGGGTCGCCCGAAAGCTTCGCGAAGCGGGACACGATGTCCACACGCCTACGCTGACCGGTCTCGGAGAGCGCGCTCATTTAGCGGATCGGGCGATCAATCTGGACACGCATATTCGGGACATTGTGAATGTATTCAAGTACGAAGATCTTTCGGACGCAATATTATGTGGTCATTCGTACGGTGGACTGGTCATCACTGGCGTTGCGCATGAGATTGGAGAACGCATCCGGACCCTCTTCTATCTAGATGCCTACGCGCCAGCAGATGGACAGTCGCTCGTCGATATCACAGGTGACGAAACAGCGCTGGCTTTCATCGCGCAGGCAAATGGGAATGGCGGAATGATCCCACCGATTCCCGCTGCGGTATTTAACGTGAATGAAGCAGACGCCGCCAGGGTCGACTCACTGTCGGTGTCGCAGCCGCTGGCTACGTTCGTGCAAGGTGTGAAGGCAGGAGTGGATTCAGCGCCGGTTGCGAATCGTACTTACGTGTTCGCGACAAAGAACGGGGGGGATTGGTTTGTGCAAACACATGCCCGTTTGAAATGCGATCCGAGGTGGACGGTCCATGAGGTTCCGTGCGGGCACTCCATTATGCTGGATCGGCCGGCAGATCTGGCGGCATTGCTATTGGCCGAAGCGCCAACATGACGTTGTACGAGCTGTGAACCTTCGATTGCTTGTGCCTGTGCCGAACACACTCGTCAATCGCTTTGGCAATAGGCTTCCGATCGGTGATCCGCGCCGGGTATACACCGTGCAGCGTGGTCCGTTCAGCCAATGTCGTCTCGTGGCGGATGGCTGGCCAGCAAGGCGGCACAACGTTCCCGCACAAAACGATGCAGTTGGTTGATCGCGGTCGTCAGCTGTGAGCGATGGGCACAGATCAGGTGCAACGGCGCGGGCTCGCAATGCGCTGGTGGAAACAACTCCACCAGCCGCCCCGCCTTCAGATCGTCAATGAGGTCCAACCTCGATTTGTAGACCAGGCCTTCCCCGGCGATGGCCCAGCGGCGCACCGCATCGGCATCGTCGCTGACGCGGTTGCCCGTGACCGCCACGGTACGCTCGCCGCCGGGCAAGGTAAAACGCCAGCGTTCATGGACCTGTTCGCTCCATACATAACGAAGACAGTTGTGGCGCCGCAGGTCGTCGGGCTTGGCCGGTGCTCCGTGCCGTTCGATGTATGTCGGTGAGGCGCACAACGCACGCCGGTTGTCGCCGGCAAGAGTCAGGGCCAGAAGCGATGAATCGGGCAGCGTGCCGTAGCGCACGACGGCGTCCAGCGGCTGGCGGATAAGGTCGGCGGCGCGGTCGCTCATTTTCAGGTGCAGCGACAGGCCTGGGTGCTGGTGCTGGAAGTCGTCCAGCCACGGCAGCAGCAGGTTGCGTCCGAAGTCGGAGGGCACCGACAGTCTTAGCGGGCCGGTCAATGCCGCTCGACCTTCAGCCAAGGCCTGCTCGCCGTGCTCACGTGCGCCAACCATGACCCGCGCATGCGGCAGATAGCGCTCGCCTGCCTCTGACAGTTGCATGCTGCGCGTGGAGCGCGTGAACAAACGAGCATCCAGCGCCTTCTCGAGCCTTTGCACAGAAGCGCTGGCCAGCGCGGGAGCGATGTTCAGCTGACGAGCCGCTTCCGAGAAGCTGCCGGCATCTGCAGTGCGCACGAAAATCTGAACATCATCAAGTCGAATGATTTTCATTGAATCGAAGAAAGTCTTCTGGTTTTGATTGGGTTTATCAGCAGATTGAAGAAGACTAGCATGAAGCTCTTCGTTGCCAGACCGCCAAAGCCCTTCTGGTACTTGATCATCATTCTTCCACGGAGTTTTCTTATGAAAGCGATAGGCTTCTATCAAAACCACCCCATCGGAAACCCACTGGCCCTGCAAGACATCGAGGTGCCAACGCCGCAACTGCGCGATCATGACCTTCTAGTCGAAATCAAAGCAGTCTCGGTCAACCCGGTGGATACCAAGATTCGGCTTGGCGGTGATATTCCCAATAATGGTGCCCGCATCCTAGGCTGGGATGCCGCGGGCATCGTGCGTGCCACCGGACCGCTGGCCACACGATTCAAACCCGGTGATCGCGTGTGGTACGCCGGTGATCTCACGCGAGCGGGTAGCAATAGCGAACTGCACGCGGTGGACGAGCGCATCGTCGGGCCGATGCCGACCTCGCTGGATTTTGCGGAAGCGGCATCGTTGCCGCTGACGGCCATCACCGCCTGGGAGCTGTTGTTCGACCGTCTGCGTGTTCAGGCGGCCGACCCCACCGACAACAACGTGCTGCTGGTCATTGGCGCGGCAGGCGGAGTCGGCTCCATCCTGACGCAATTGGCGCGCACGTTAACGGGTATGACCGTCATCGGCACGGCTTCGCGGACAGAAACCCGCGACTGGGTGCTGGAGCATGGCGCCCATCACGTGATCGATCACCGCCAGCCTTGGGCGCCGCAATTGGCCGAGCTCGGCATCCAGCACGTGACCCATGTAGCCGGTCTGAACCAAAGCGCCGCCTACGTCCCACAGATCGCCGCCGTACTGCGCCCCGAAGGTCAGTTCGCGCTCATTGACGATCCGGTGGATCTGGATATCGGACCATTCAAAGGGAAGTCCATCTCTATTCACTGGGAACTGATGTTCACCCGAGCCATGTTCAACACCGACACGATCACCCGCCAACATGCCTTGCTGCGCCGGGTGGCCGAACTGGTCGATCGGGGGGATATCAAACACACTCTCACCCAGCGCATCGACGGTATCAACGCCGCTGGTCTGATCCAAGCGCATGCTCTGGTCGAGGCCGGCAACATGATCGGCAAAGTCGTGATCGCCAACCCTTGAACCATACCCAGAACAAGCATGCAAGTGACACCGCAAATTATCAATACGGCAACGATCAGCCTGGAAGCTGCACAAGCATTGCTGGCGGAGGCGCGCCGCATCTGTGCCGCGCGTGGATTCGCTGCGACCATCGCTATCACCGATGCAGGAGGCCACCTGCGTGCTTTTGAGCGCGCAGATACAGCCCCTTTCCTAACCGTCGGGGTGGCTTCTGACAAAGCCTGGACGGCTGCCTCGTTTGGCTTGACCACCCATCGATGGAACCAGCACATGGCCGACCCTACGGTGGCCGCGCTGGCTAATCATCCACGCATGACACCGGTGGGTGGCGGTGCCCCCATTGTTCATGAAGGGCGCCTTCTGGGCGGCATCGGTATCTCTGGCGGAACCTCCGTTCAAGACCACGAGGCTGCCGAGGAGGCTTTGCGTAACACCGGTTTTCTGTAATGCAGTGTAGACCTGGCATGCAAAGGCGGCCTCTATCTGCATGGACACACAAATGAAAAAAGAACTTCCCTACGCTTTGTCCCTCGCTGTCGTTACGGCCCTGGGTCTTTCGTCCACCGTTCGCGCCCAGTCGGGGGGAAAGATCTCCAAGGCTCTTGATGAGGCCAGTTATAGCCTGCTCGTCAAGCTTCCGATTCGACCGGAAAGCCGCTCTGACTTTCTTACGATTATGAAAGAGCGCGTCGCGGCGAGTCGCCAGCGCGCCGAGGTCGTGGACTTTCGAGTCCTGGTCACCGCTGATCCCAATGTTTTCGTGGCATTTGAAAGCTTCCGAAATAAGGATGCGTTCGCCGCCTTCGAGAAGCTGCCGGAATCGCGAAGTTTCCTGAATGCGCTGAAGCCGCTTTTGAACGGATCAGCTGAAGCTGCAATCCTGCGACCTCTACCCTAATTCAATTGTTCAACTGGCCCGTAACTGCAGGCCCAGGAGCTCACTCATGTCCATGAAGTCCCGCTTCTTCGCATCTACACTCGTCATTTCGATTGCCGCAGCAAGCCAGACCAGCTTCGCCACCGAATACACATCATTGTCTGCAAATGTGCCGACAGATAGATCAATTGGCCAGCTCGACCAGGTGTTCACCTTTCATGACGCAATGCCGACTGGCGTTACCGTCACCGATAGCGGGCGCATCTTCGTCAATTACCCGAAATGGGGAGACGATGTGAGGTTCACAGTCGGAGAGATCCGTGGGGGGCAGGTCTTTCCTTATCCTGATGCCGCGTTCAACCGCGAGGACACCAAAGATCCCGCCAAAGGCTTGATTAGCGTGCAGAGCGTGGTAGCCGACGGCAAGGGGCGCGTCTGGCTGCTAGATACTGCAGCACCCAGTTTTGCGGCTCCGAAGGCCGGCGGTGCGAAACTGGTGGCGGTGGATCTGGCCAGCAATAGCGTTGTCAAAACCCTGGTGTTTCCTGCTAACGTGATGCTGGCTAGCACCTATGTGAATGACATGCGCTTTGACCTGCGCGTCGGCAAGGAAGGCACGGTATATGTCACCGACTCATCCATCTCCGGGCCTGGTGCGATCATCGTGATGGACATCGCCAGTGGCAAAGCCGTACGGCGTCTGAACGGTGACAAATCGACCTCTCCGGATCCAGATTTCATACCTGTGGTGGAGGGGCAGCAGGCACTCATCACCAAGAGTCCAGATGGCAAACCGAAGACACTGACCGTGGCATCCGATGGCATTGCGCTGTCCGCTGATGGTAAGACGCTGTATTTCTGCCCTTTGTCCAGCCGCCATCTCTATTCCGTGCCTACCGCGCTGTTGCGGGACCCCAATGTCAGCGAGTCCCAACTGGCGGCAGCGGTGCAAGATCTGGGTGAAAAAGGTGCCTCGGACGGTCTTGAAGCTGACGCCAACGGTGCCGTGTACGCCGGTGATTACGAACATAACAGCATCCGCAAGCGATTGGCCGACGGAAGCTGGCAGACCATCGTCCACGATCCCCGGGTTCTGTGGCCAGACACTCTGTCCATCGGGCCCGACGGCTACCTGTACTTCATCGCCAACCAACTCCAACGTCAGGCAGGATTCCATGATGGCAAGGATCTGCGCGACAAACCCTACAGCCTACTGCGCGTGAAAATCGACGCCCCGCCGGCGCCAACCCACTGATACCCGAGGCAACCGTGAAGCCCTCTGATCCGTCTGGGCCATATCAACCGTAGCTCCGCAGAAAATCCGATGCCATGAGGTGACGACGGGGGACGGCAGCTGCTTAGTCGAGGACTAGGGGACTGCCGCCGCGAACTTCTGTTCCTGGTCGGGAGCAGACTTTCGCGATGGTCCGCTTTCGACCCAAAGCGGAAATCCGATAGGTAATTTTCTAAGACTGTTTGGGACCGGATAGCAGCCACGGGCTCAAGCGGATGACGATGCGCTCTGGACGCAGCAAGCCTCAGGAGAATTCACAAAGTGCTTTGCAGTGGCATTGAATTCGCTACGTTGAGAGTTAAAGCCCATATTTCTGCTTGCGATTTCTGAAGGCAGGTTCCGTGCCTTCAAGAATCTCCACCACCTTCTCCCTAATAATCGGCGACTCAATTCCCCCTGATACATAATTGAAGATGTTGGTCTGCTTGTCGCACGTAGCACAGATGATTTGTTCGGCGTCGCAGACTACAGCGAGATTCGGGTTGTGAGTCACCATAATGACTTGGCGCCGCTGTTTGGCAGTCTTGATGCACTTGACCAGCACCTTAAAGATCGTCTGGTTGTCTAGGTTCTCTTCGGGCTGATCTATAACGATCAGCACCCAGCGCCTCGCTGTGTCGAGCCTCGCAGCGTGCCATGCGCAGGGCCTCTGCTCGGCTGCGTCGACCTTCCTCGACCCGCTGGCACTGCTCGATTGTCGATTCTCCTATCATGAGTGCGACCGGGGCGGGGCGTAACGAAGTCCTTGCAGGATGGCTTTGCTCTTGGCGCAGCCGAGGTAAAGCTCGGGACTGTCTGCTTGGCTGACCTCGTGTGTATTTAGGTGCTCCGAGACCTCGGCATCCGCTAGCACAGCGCCATCAAGACCCATGCTCGCCGACACTGCTGCTCAGGATCTCGCCAATCTGCGCGGCCGCGTTCATGACGTTCGCTGACAGTTGTTCCAGCAATTCGACAGGCATGCGCTCGGTGGGACCACTGATGCCAACCGCTGCAACCGCCGTTCCGTCGTTAAGCAGAATGGGAGCCGAAATCGAGTTGACGTTGACGCGCCAGCCGCTCAAAGAGATTGCGTAGCCTTTCTGCGCGATCTCTCGTAGCTCCGCCATCACTGTCTCCAGCTCCAGCTTTGCCGCCTGCGGATGGGTTCGTATCAACTCGGACACGATCTCTTCCGCGTTGGCGCTATGGGCCAGCAATGCACGTCCGGAAGCAGGAAATACCGCAGGTATCCGGCCGCCTGCCTGCGTCGCGGCGCGGATCGGAAAACTGGCGCTTATGGATTCCAGATACAGCACATCCGTTCCTACGAGCACCGACAGATGGACGTTTTCCTGCCCGTTCTGATGAAGCATCCTCATGAACGGCACGGCAACACGCTTGATCGTGTTTCTGCCCGCCACTCTCATGCCGAATTCCCACGTTTTCAATGTGAGCGAGTAACGACTGGTCGCGGAATGCTGCTGGACGTAGCCCAGCGCTTTGAGTGTCTGCAACAGGCGATGGACATTGCTCTTCTGCAGATCCAGCTGCTGAGCGATATGCGAGACGCCAAGCGGCTGTTCGGCCGTGGCGAGTAGCTCCATCAGCGAAAACACTTTGACGATGGTCCGATCCAACGCTGGTGGTGAGGGCTGGTCTGCCGGGAGTTCGCTTTCGTTTGCGAGGGGGGTCAAGTCTTCTCTCTTCATATCGTCATCACGCCAAACAAACCGGCGCCTTCTCGGATGTTAGCGGGCGGCGAGGGCGCACCCGTGGCTTGCACGCTAGGGAAATCCCTCGGTTTAGAGCCGCCCATAAGCAAATCATGTGCTATAGAATTGAACCATGTTCTATATAGTAGAACACTGGATCAAATATAAGAACGAAGTTCTTTTTGGAGGTAAGCATGCGTCAAACCTCGCCGTTGGCTGGCGTCGTCGTTCTAGACCTGACCCAGATTTACAACGGGCCGTATGCCACGTTCTTGATGGCGCAGGCTGGCGCCACAGTGATCAAGATTGAGCCGCCCGATGGTGAGCATCTGCGCAAGCGCGAACGTTCAGGGGGAGTAGTCGAGCCGTTCGCCGTACTTAACTGCAATAAAAAAAGCGTGGCGCTCAATCTTCGATTGAGCGAGTGCAGAGAGGCGTTGCTCAAGCTTGTCGAAGCGGCGGATGTCATCGTCGACAACTTCGCGCCCGGCGTGATGCAACGCCTGGGCCTAAGTGAGGAAGTGCTGAAGGCGGCCAATCCCCGCATCATCATTGCGTCCAGTTCAGGGTATGGGAGTGAAGGGCCGTACCGTGACTATCCCGCCATGGACCTCACCGTCCAGGCGATGTCGGGCGTCATGAGCATCACGGGTGAAGCGGACGGCCCCCCACTGAAGGCAGGCCCTGCGTTGTGCGACTTCTTCGCCGGCGTTCATCTTTATGGCGCCATCACAACCGCCCTATACGAACGCGCCACGACCGGTCGGGCGGGCACCGTGGAGGTCTCCATGCTCAGCGCCGTCTATCCTAGCTTGCTCTCCAGCCTGGGCCTGCACCGCCGTGGCGACCAAAGCTGCAAGCGCACGGGCACCCGGCATGGCGGCTTGACCATGGCGCCCTACAACGTCTACCCCACCTCGGATGGGAACATCGCCATCCTCACCGCGAACGACAGTCACTGGACCTCGTTGGCGCATGCGTTTGGATGCGAGCAATGGCTGTCGGACAGCCGCTTTTCTACCCGGTCGGCGCGCATTGCAAATATGGACGCACTTGACAGTGCGATCAGCGAGCAGACCCGCCAGGCAGGCAAGGAAGAGTTGTTCTCGCGTTTGATGAGTCATCGCGTGCCTTGCGCGCCGGTTCGTGAATTGGACGAAGTCGTCCACGACCCGCATCTGCATGCGACGGGGATGCTGCATTGGCGGACGCATCCGGAATATGGCGAGGTGCTCGCCCATGCCAGCCCCTTGGTTTTTCATAACACGGCCGCGCCGGACTACGTGGCCAGCCGGGAGCTGGGCAGCGATACGGCCGAAATACTGAAAGCGTTTGGCGGCTTTTCAATCGACCAGATCGAGGCGTTGCAGCGCGCAACGGCACAGGTCGACCATCACTGAAGGTTTTCATCATCACGCCCTGCTTCGATTAGCGAGGGCGTCAAGAATTTCGAGGAGATATTAATGAGCATGCATACTGGCGGCCTGTCTGAAGAATTACTGCAGATCCGCGATACGACCCGTCGATTCATGCGCGATAAGGTGCGACCGGCGGAAGAAAAAGTTCCTCACGATTCCTACAGCTTGCCACCAGCGCTGCTGCAACCTCTGCAGGAACAGGCCAAGCAGATGGGACTCTGGGCCGTCCGCGCGCCCGAGGAGTATGGCGGCGGTGGCTTGAGTCTGCTTGCGACCGCGGTCATCGCAGAAGAAACGGCACGTTGCCGCATGGGGGCCTACGTGCCTGCGTGCGGGGCAACCGGTTCCAATCCGCCAGCGCCCATTTTGCTCGGAACTCCCGAACAGATCGAGAAATTCGCCGTGCCCGCCATTCGAGACGGACGCAAGGCCTTTGTCGCAATCAGCGAGGCGTCGGGTGGTTCGGATCCGGCGCGCTCGATACGGACGCGGGCGGTGCGCCAGGGCGATCACTACGTGCTCAACGGATCCAAGATGTGGATCACCGGCGCCGCTACCGCCGACTGGGGGCTGGTGTTCGCCCGCACGGGCGAACAAGGGCAGCGTGGGGGCATCACGTGTTTCATCATCGCGGGCAAGCCCAAGGGCATGGAGTGCCGGGAGATCCCAGTGATTCGCTCGTGGTCCCCGTACGAAGTGTCTTTTCAGGACGTCGAAGTGCCGGTCGAGCATCGCTTGGGCGAGGAAGGGCAGGGCTTCGCGCTGTGCGAGAAGTGGTTGGTGGAAGGACGCGTGCCCTACGCCGCCGGAACCATCGGTATTGCGCAAGAGGCCCTGCAGATCGCCATCGATTGGGCCCGCGATCGCGAGACGTTCCGAACCAAGCTGGCCGACAAGCAAGCCATCCAGTGGATGATCGCGGATAGTGAAATGGAACTGCGCCAGGCTCGCCTGCTCGTCTATGAAGCAGCGCAACGAGGCGATGCGGGCCTGAGTTTCAAGACCGAGGCATCGATCGCCAAGGTGGTCGCGACCGAAACCGCCGGCCGGGTGGTTGATCGCTGCGTGCAGATTCTTGGCGCAATGGGCGTTTCAAAGGAGCTTCCGCTAGAGCGCTGGTATCGGGAATTGCGCATCAAGCGTATCGGCGAGGGACCCTCGGAAGTGCATCGCATGGTGCTCGCGCGCGAATTGCTCTCAGGCGGCTAGGAGAGCACACATGTCCATTGACATTGACGTACAAAGCGACGGCATTGCATTGATCACGATCAATCGCCCGGAAAGGCGCAACGCGCTCGATAACGAGCATTATGCGGCGTTATCGCAAGCGTGGCGGCAGGTCCGGGACGATGCGCATATTCGGGTCGCTGTGATTACAGGCGCAGGCGATAAGTCGTTCTGCGCCGGTGCGGACTTGAAGTCCTTCATCGGAAGACAGACCGACGCTGCCGACTTCTGGATGACGCAAAAGGACTCTTTGCTCAATCGAGGGCTGGAAGTGTGGAAGCCCGTCATCGCCGCCGTCAATGGCTACTGCATTGGCGGAGGCATGACACTGCTGTTGGCGACGGACATCCGCATTGCAACCCACGAGGCGACCTTCGGCCTGGCTGAGGTGAAGAGAGGCGTCATCGCCGCAAACGGCGGCACCCAGCGAATTGTGGCCCAGCTTCCACGCGCGATCGCGATGCAGCTGCTGCTTACGGGCGACAGCATCGATGCCCAGACGGCCGAACGTTGGGGCTTGGTCAACGAAGTCGTCGCTGCCGACAAGTTGCTGGAGACGGCGATGGATTACGCGCGGCGTATCGCAGCCAATGCCCCGCTGGCCGTCCAAGCGGCAAAGGAACTGGCGGTCCGGGCGCCTGACATGGGCATAAACGCCGGCTTGCGCATGGAACAGTACGCCAACAAGTTTCTGTCCGAGACCGAGGATGCCCAGGAAGGACGACGGGCATTCGCCGAGAAACGCACGCCCACATTTCGTGGACAATGAGAGGCACCATGCGCGGACGTTATGTAATCGCGGGAGTCGGGCATACCGAATTCGGAAAGCTCGGACTGGACAGCGTCACACTGAATGCGATGGCCTGCGGCACTGCACTGCGCGACGCGGGTATCGATAAGGACCTGGTTGATGGCTTATTCCTCAAAGTCCCCACTTCCGCCGCCAAGGAAATTCTTTATGGACAGAAGGTCGCGGAGGCGGTTGGCCTTCAGCCGCGTTGGGGAGGCGCTTGGGACCAGGGGGGCGCGGCCAACATCACCCTGATCAATATGGCGATGATGGCCATCGAGACCGGCCAGTGCGAGGTTGCGCTCGTTTCCTACGCAGACAACCCGCGCAGCGGTACGCGGCAGGCATATGGCAGGCCGCGTGGCAATGACGCGCCCTATGGCTGGTTCGCTACGGCCGCGGGGTACGCCATGATCCACCGGCGGCATGTGGGCGAATTCGGCACCCCCGAAGCCGCATTCGGAGCCGTGGCCCTGGCCGCGCGCAAGCATGGGATGCAAAACCCAGCGGCCCAATTACGCAAGGAGATCAGCCTGGATGAGTATCTGGCCTCGCCGTGGGTGGTGGAGCCGTTGCGCCGCGACGACTGCTGCCTGGTGTCCGACGGCGGTGCGGCGGTGGTGGTCATGAGCGCCGCGAAAGCGCGCGAACTCCAAGTGGACAAGCCCGTGCCCATCCTTGGCATAGCGGGTGCGCAAACATCCTATGACCTTCCCCTGCGCGAAACGCTTACCTCTACCGAAGCCGCACGTTCCGGGGCGGCTGCATTCTCCATGGCGGGATTGACGCCGAGCCAGGTCGATGTTGCGCAGATCTATGACTGCTTCACCGTGACCGTGCTGATGACGCTCGAAGATTATGGCTTTTGCCCCAAGGGGCGCGTGGCTGAATTCGTCAACGATGGCCAGATCGAGATTGGTGGCCGATTGCCGCTCAATACCAGTGGCGGTCTGCTTTCCGAGACCGGCATGCCCGGAATGCAATTGGTGATCGAGGCGGTGCGCCAAGTGCGCGGCACGGCTCGTTTGCAAGTGCCCCATGCCAATGTCTCGCTTGTCAGCAACCAAGGGGGGACTATGCACACACACTCCACCTTGATCCTGGGGACCTAATCATGGCCGACATGAATACATCGCCCATGCCGCAGCCCGAGATAGATCCTGTCAACGAACGATATTGGACGGAACTCAAAGACGGCAGGCTGTTTTATCAACAATGTTCATGCAGCCACAGATGGCTGCCGGCACGTGCGCTTTGCCCCCGCTGCTTGGGCACCCAATGGGAATGGAAAGAAGCGGCGGGTCGGGGCGAGATATACAGCTGGGTGGTTTACCACGTGGCCTATCACCCCGCGTTCAAGGACCGACTGCCGTACAACGTAGCCATCGTGCAGTTAGAGGAAGGCCCGCGCCTCATTACCAATATTCTTGCGCCCAATCAGCAATTATCTCTCGGCGCACGGGTACGACTGGCGTCGAATACGGGAAAAGAGATTCCCCTCGCGCAGTTCCAACTGGCTTGAGTGCCTTGGAGGAGACATGAAAAATATGAAAGCAATGCTTGCCGGTCTGGTCTTGCCGTTCACAGTGATGGCCGCGCAGGCTGCGGAAATATACCCGGACAAACCCATACGTCTGGTGATCCCCTACGCAGCAGGCGGCACCACTGACATTCTGGGTCGCGTCCTGGCCGAGAAGCTGGGTCAGTCGTTGGGCCAGACCATCGTTGTCGAAAACAAATCGGGTGCTAACTCGATGATCGGCACGTCACAAGTGGCCAGAGCGACGCCCGACGGCTATACCTTGCTATTGACGTCGAACGTCGTCGTGATCAATGAGTTTCTCTACAAGTCGCCGACGTATCACGCGCTGAGTGACCTGGTGCCCATTGCCCCAGTCGCCACCACTCCCTACTTTCTGATCGTCAACAGCCGCCTGCCGGTGAAGTCTGTCGCAGACTTTGTCGGGTATGTAAAAAGCCATCCGGACGGCGTTGCATTCGGGTCGTCGGGAACTGGCGGGACGCCGCATCTTGTGGGAGAGCTCTTCAAACTCAAGACAGGCACGGAATTTCTTCACGTGCCTTATAAGGGAACCGGGCCTGCCACCATAGACCTCGCTTCGGGTCAGGTGCAGGCGATGTTCGTCGGATTGCCCTCGGTGGACCCATTCATCAAAGACGGTTCAATGCGAATCGTTGCAACGGCAGAGTCCGAACGCTCGGAACAAAGACCCGACATTCCCACGATAAAAGAGCAGGGCTATCCGGGCGTCTACGCGTCGAATTGGTTCGGGATCATCGGTCCTGCGGCCTTGCCACCCGCGGTGACCAAGCGTCTGGCCGACGCCACCGCCGAGATCGTCAAAACGAACGAGTTTCGGCAGCGCATGGAAAGCCTCGGAGCGGAACCCTTGGCGATTTCATCCGACCAATTCAAAGCGCTTTACAACGCGGATCGCGAAAGGTGGCATGATTTGATCGATGCGAACCATCTGAAACTGGAGTGAGGCAGGCGGAAGATCTGCAAGCGGGCGACACTTTTGCTTGCGACTCGGACACCTGATGTCTGTGTCGCAAGCATTCCAGGATGCCCATGACAGCCCCGCCCAGGCGCAGTGAAAAAACAGCCATCGCGGCGGGCGGCACGCAAGATGTGCTTCGCGCACGCGACGATTGCGCCAGTATGCTAAGCGGGGTGATGAAGAAAGACTGGTCAGGCAGGCTTCACAGCGTTATTTCTGTAAGCCTCGGCTCTGGCCAACGTGCGATAAAAATCCGCTCCCGCCTCCATCAGGCCATCCATCTCCCGCGCGGTGAGTCGTGTCTCGATTTGCGTTAGCTGTTCAGCGTACTTGGCGAGTACGACTGTCCAATCTTCAAACGGACGAACGGTCGCCGCGCGCGTGATCAGCTTTGCCAATATTTCGTCACTGTCCATATTTGCCGCTCCAATGCCCTATGTGAGCGTCGAACCACCCGCAAGCGCCGTTCCGGTGGATGTCCAGAAGCCTATCAAACTTCAGCCAGCGAAGGTGAGGTTGTTTAGACACTTCCAGCAATTCAAATGGGGGCGGAGTTCCGCCCATTGGAGGCGTCTCATGACAAAACTACCAGTACAGCCAGTACACCCGTGCTATTGCATGCTAAGCACGTGAACACCAAAATATCGATTACGCGATTTTCGAATATACGGCCATGCTGGATGAGATCAAAGAGCAAGGCGCGGCGGCCGCGAGAGCAGGAATGACGGTTTGGGATTCGCCGTTTTTGCGCGCCGACGCGATGCCTGCACACACAGGGGAGGCCTTTCATGATTGGGACGAAAAGGTCCGAGCGTGGGAGGCCGGCTGGCATCGAGCTTCGGTCGAGCGCCTGGCAACCCGATCTGTGGTCACCGCCGCGTGGCTGCGAGCCTTACATGCTGCAGCGCAGATGGGTGCGCAGTCACAAAAGCTGGACCTGTTTTGTAATCACGGGAACGCCGGGGCCGCTCCTAAGCGGGGCGACGTCAACCGTGCTCGGCAAGTACCACCTGAGAATTGACGGTGGTTGGAGTTGGACGTGGCAGGTCTGAGTCCCGGCAAGCTCAGGCTTTTTTTTGTTTTCCATGCATTGCTACGTAGCCCGCCAGTGCGATCAATCGCCACCCTGGCGCCTCTTGACGACCTTTTACCTCCTCGCTCATCACCCTGCCCATGGCGCCGACTTCGCCGCAGGTGTTCAGTAACACCTGGGCGCCGGGCGAACGGACCCGCGAGCTGTTTGTGGGGCAATGGAGATAGTCCTGCTCATCGCGCTGACGGTCACCGCATTGCGGGCCGGCGTGCGGGTTCGGCTTGCCGCGCAGAAGCGGAAACCGAGATCAGGACTGCTTTTAGCGGATCGATTCCGCCCATAGGCACCGCGATGGCTGTCTACTCCTGACCGCAAGCCGCGTTCGAACACGGGGCCGGCACCGACCGCGGCTGTGCGAAAGTCCGCGCTCCCGCGACGGTTTGGCCCAGTTGGCTCAAACCGCCAAAACGCCCTGGGCGGACCCGGTTCACGACGTTGCTAATGCATCGATCGTGACGTCCAGAAGTGCACGCAGTCGAGCAACGCGACGTAGATCGCGGTGATAGCCTAGCCAGACATCGCGAGCTGGCGGAGCTTCGCCCAAGTCGATTCGTCGAATGCTCGACGTCATATCGCCCAGCGGACACGGCAGCACTGCTAAGCCGGATTTTTCGGCACACATGCGTGCTTGAACGCCACGATTGTTGCTGCCGAACACGACCCTTGCTCTAGGCAACATTCGTTTGACCCATTCAACGTCGGGCAACGAGCCGAATGCGCTGTCCATGCTGATCAGTGTATGGCCGTCACCGTTTCCCGGGGACGGCGGGGCAAGATCAACGTGACCGTATAGCGCATAGTCGATTCGCATCAGCTTGCGTTGGATGATGTCCGGTTCCTCGAAAGGTATTATTCGGAACAAGAGATCCGCCTCGTGCCGCGCCAGATTGTAAAGGCGTGTATCCGTGACCAGCTCCAACGAGACGCCTGGATGCTGCGCCAGAAAGCGCGCGAACACCGGCGTGAGTACGTGGATGCCGAACCAGTCTGATGAAGAGACCCGCAGCCGCCCGCTCAGTTGGGTTTCTTTTCCGGTCAGTGCACGGGTGAATCCCAGCGCCTCTTCCTCCATTCGCTCAGCGTAGGCCAGCACGGCCGCACCGTCATCGGTCAGGACAAAGCCATCGCTCGTGCGCTGAAACAGCGTGTGCCCAAGCGCTTCTTCAAGCGCACGCAACCTGCGCCCCAGGGTGGGTTGGGTCTGACCCACTTGCTTTGCCGCACCGCTCAATGTGCCGCAGCGGGCAATTGCCAGAAAGATGCGGACATCGCTCCACACCAGATGGTCGTCATTCATTTTTGTTTGTGAGGTGTGCGGAAATGTTGATTTACATGCGTTATAGCATGATGAATGATGACACCATCTTTCGGCCATCCGGCGAGTCAGACACTAGAAAGGAGTTGATCATGACCATGCAGGCGCTCGTTTTAAACAGTTATAACGGTCCGCTTGAATTGACCGAAATCCCAGTGCCCCAGCCTGCCCACGGCCAAGTGCGGGTGCGTATCGCTGCAAGTGGCCTCAATCCGCTGGATACCAAGATTCGCGCCGGCAGCGCCGCGCACGCAAAGCACCCGCTGCCGTTGGTGCTGGGCATCGATATGGCCGGCGTGGTCGATGCGGTCGGGACCGGTGTGACCACTTTTCGCATCGGTGACGAGGTCTATGGCATGACGGGCGGCGTCGGTGGTATCCAGGGTTCGCTAGCTCAGTATGCCGTGGTAGATGCAGACCTGCTTGCCATCAAGCCGGTAAACCTCTCGATGCGTGAAGCCGCGGCGCTGCCCCTTGCGTTCATCACGTCATATTCGGGCATCGTCGAGCGCGCGCGTCTGCAGGCCGGTCAAACTGTCCTGGTTCAAGGTGGCGCGGGCGGTGTCGGCCATGTGTCGGTGCAGCTGGCGCGCGCGTTGGGCGGGCAGGTTTTTGCCACGGCTGGTTTGCGTGACCACGATCTTGTTGCGCGTTTCGGGGCAACGCCCATTGACTACCAGTCACAGCCGGTGGAAACGTATGTGGCTTCGTTCACGCAGGGTGCCGGCTTCGATCTTGTCGTTGACACCGCGGGTGGCCCAGCGCTGGACGCTGCGTTCGCCGCAGTTAAACACTTTGGGCATGTCGTTAGCGCGTTGGGATGGGGCACGCATGCGTTGGCGCCGCTGTCGTTCCGCGAGGCCACGTATTCAGGAATATTCACCCTATATCCGCTGCTCACAGGCCAGCACCGCGGCCACCATGGCGCCGCGCTGCGCGTGGCCACGCGGCTGGTGGAAGCCGGCAAGCTCGTGCCGAATCTCGATCCGCGCCGGTTCGACCTGCGCTCTGCAGAAGTCGCCTATGACGCAATCTCGAATGCAACGGCGCGCGGGAAAATGGTGGTGGACGTGGAATGAAGCTCGAAACGATGCCCATCGCTTCGCCACCACGCGGCTCTCTGCGCTTGGCCCATGGACAAACACTGATGGTAAAACGGTGGACAGGCTCCGCCTGACAACGCGCTTTACCACGGGGTATGCCCCACCGGCTTCCCGGGTTTTTCTCGCATACCCACCGGCCCCCATCTGCCAGCCAATAGATATAGAACCTCAGAGCAATCTATCAAGCGCTTGTTTCAACAAGCGGAGGCTGGGTACGATCTTTTCGAAGGGCACGTATGACCCTCATTGACCGGTAGGCAACCCCTGCGGTACAGAGGGTCAGCAGGATCCCCGTAACGACACGAGGGTCAACGTCCTCGAACAACTGAAACACCATAAATGGTGGGATGACCACTGGAAATACGAAGATGGTCAACCACGATAGAAGTCGAGAGAGAAAATCCATATAGCCCCATCCATGGATAGTCGAGACCCTCGTCATGGGGCCTCGCGCGTTTCCTTCCAATGGGCCTCTGTCGGAACATTGTGAGGCTTGAGAGTAGGAATAACGAGTTTTGCAAAACAAGCCATGGGTAAGATTGCCCTGACGGGTCGCTCATCGAGTTGCATGCCGCCAACACTAATCGTTTGCCCGTTTTCGTCCATTTTCATGACCAAGCGGATATGGCCCTCGGACTGGCGATACCGCGCTGCAACGACATGATTGGCAATCTTGACTTCACCTGGCTGGCGGCCCGTGACCATGACGTCCTGCTAAGTCAGCGGCTGGGCTTACCGCCGTCCCCGTATGGCCTTGGGCTTCAGTACCGCCAAGTCATATGGAGCGAACCGGCGTTTTCACGGTTGCCGCCGCCGAATTGGCCGCTGTAGGTCAGGCCAATGGTTGCGTTTCGTGTAATCGCGGTTTCGACGCCGAGCTCGGCCAATGCAGCATCTCGCGCGATGGGGGCGCCGGCCACGCTGAAAGCCTGGCCGCCATCGAACGACATGATGGTCTGAGACTGCACATCACCAAAAGCGTGGCGCCAGCCCAAGGTGGCCTGCAGACGTCCTTCGGTTTGACCGATCGTAAAGTCCGTCAACGCGCGCAAGCCCAGTGTGCTGGTGGTTTGTTTGTTGCTGTCGCTCTGTCCGCGCAAGGCGGCCGATCCGCCGGACTCGGAGAAGTCGCGGGTGCGCGTGTCGCTCCAGGCCAGTCCGGCAAAGGGCTGGATACTGACGTGGTCCGACACGGGCAGGGCGTAGCCGAGTTCGGCGAACAACTGGGTGGTGCTGGCGCCATAGTCGGCGGTCAGCGTTTGGGATGTGCCGGAAACGCTGGTGTAGCGTTCGGTGGAAATGTCGTGCCAGGTGTAAGCCGTGCCGGCCATTAGGTTCAACTTGCCGGCCCCGACTTCAAAGACCTTACCGCCAAACAAAGCCACGCTGTAGCCGGCAATGTCCGCTTTGGATGAGCGGTCGTCAACGCGGATGTTGCTGTCCGTAAAGCCCAGCGCGCCGCCCAAACGCCAGCCGCCGCCTAAGGCATGGTCCACGCCGGCGAAGACGCCGCCTGTCTTTTGGCTGACTTGTCCGGCATTGCCGTCGCCCTTGAAGGTCTGCCAGTTGCCGATCACTTCGGCCCAGGCTGGCTGTGCGTTCGACGATGGCAAGGCGGAAGCGGACGGGGTGCCGCCGGCTTGCGCAATCGGCGCGCCCGCGCGCATGCCCGCGCCCAGGTTGGCACGCAGGTAAGCGAGGGGCACGGCACGTACCGTGTTGGTAAAGCTCGTCAGGCTGGATGTAACGCTGGCGTGCGCTTCGCCAGACAGGCTGTTGAAGGCGGCGGTCGTGGCGCCTTCTGGCAGCGTCAGGATGTAATCGTGCAGCGGGTTGCCGACGGGCAGGCTGTCCAGGGCGTCGGCGACGGCGCGCTGGTTGCCGCTTTGCGCGGCGTCGGCGAAGGCGATGGGGCGGGTCGGCGTACCGGATGAACCCGGATTCACGGGCACCTGCTTGCGGGCAAGCTGCATTACGACGTTGTTGGTGTCGTAGTGCAAGACCGGGTCCAGGTAGGCGTAGTTGGAGGATACGGTGTCGAACTGCCCATTGATCGCGCCTGCGGTAAGAATGGTGTATTCGCGCCGGGTCTGGAATCCGCCATCCGGGCCGATATGGACCGCCGACCCGGCCAGGTTCGCTGTGCCGTTGATAACGACACGGCTGCTTGCCGACGATTGCGAGTCGACAGCCACTTGGTAAACCGAACCCGGCGAGAACGTCAGGTTCCCTGCCACGGTCAGGGTGCCGCCGGCTTGGCCTGGCGCCAGGGTGGCGCCGCTTTGCAGCATGGTCGTTCCGACCTGGCCCGTGCCGTGCAGTGATGCGCCGCTGGCGACATTCAGTGTGCCGCCCAGAGTGCCATTCACCGTCAAGGCACCGGCCAATACATTGGTCTGCCCGCTGAAACCGCCGGAATTGCCCGTCAATATGGTCGTTCCCGCCAGCATATCGATGGTGCCCATGCCCGGCGACAAAGAGCTGATGGAAGGGGTGAAGACGTAGTGCGAGCTGGAATGGTTGAAGACCAGCCTGCCGGTCCCATTGCCAAAACGCACGCCAAGCGCCGCCTGCACAATACCCGGCGCCGTGGCAGTTTCGCCTGCGGCGGCGCCAATATTCAAGGTGCCGGTCGAACCTGCCATATCGGCGATTCGGACTCGGTTAGCCGTTTCGATAATGGAGCCGTTGGACAAGGTGGCGGTGCCATCGCCCTGATAGCCAATAAGGAAGGCGCCGGAGGTTCTGAGCTTGGTTTGCGGTCCGTCTGCGATGATGGCGCCTTCGGTTGATGCGTTGAACCCGGCGATAATCTGAAAAGCATCGACCAGAGCACCGTTTGTCGCGGTCAGCCCGCCCTTTGACCCTGCGTCGAGGCCTAAGGCAATATAATCGTTCAACGATGAAAACTGGCTGCCGGCGCCGGAAATCGAGAGCTGGCCAATGCCACCAGCGTACGTACCCAAATAGGTTCGGCCTCCGGATGTCGCAGAGGCGCCATCCTTGATGTCCACGGTGCCCGTACCGCGGGAGCCGATCGTCATGCCACCGCTTGTCTCTAGCGAAGCGCCGACGCCAATGATTTCTATTGTGCCCTGCGAACCTGCGCTATTTCCCACCAGCAAGCCGGAGGCTTGCGCCGTGCCGCTATTGGAAATCTTGATGAGGCTGACGCCACTGTCGCTTACTGTGAGCTGTCCGGACTGCACAGAACTACCTGAGCCCGCAATATTCAGTGTGCCATGGGATCCGGCGTGCGCGCCCAGCGTGACGGTGGTGGTCGCGATGGCTCTGCCGCCTGCCGTAACGTTCAACGTGCCCGAACCATAAAAGCCGACGTTGAAGGCTTCTGCGTTCCATCGGGAACCGATGCCATTTACGGTGGCTGTGCCTGATTGAAGCTCAGACGTTCCGGGCGTGAAACTATTAGTAGGGTTGCTGATAATGGCGGTGTTGCTGACTAACTGTCCGCCATTTTGCACGGTGAGCGATGGTCCGCCGATCGCGCCAAGGAATATTACGCCTGCCGTGGCACTGCTGTTGTCGATAACTGGTGCGTTGGGGGTCACGCCGTTGATGAATAGATTGCCGGTCGGGCTGGGGAGTGTCGCCGACGCCCAGTTTTGCGAATCTAGCCAATCGCTGTTATGCGCGCCATTCCATATGATGCTCTGGGCTCCCGCCTGCGAAGCGGCGACCAGGCTTAGGCTAAGCGCCTGCAAGGCGAGGACAAGTGCCCGCTTTTTCAGTTCGTAATGAGGCATTTTTGCTTTCAGTAGTTACATGGGCGGCGGAATGGCGCAAGTCCCGAAAAAGCCATGTCGCGACGAAGGAAAAATTATTCGAGCAAGGCGGTGCGTGACACGCATTGAAAAAACGCCGCGCACTGACTCACAGCCCAATAATTTTTTTAATCTGCGGGAACGGGGGGAGGCAGTGAATGCGCTTGCAATCACGTTGGTGCGGTTTGTCTTTTGCGACGCGCGCAAGAGATCTTACGGATAGCTGACAAGTCCAAAGCCAGAAAGAAGGCCCGTATTGCCCTCCATATTCCGATTTGTGGTGCGTCCCGCTTTTTGTCTCAAGACGACGTGCGTACCGATATGCCGATCAACGCACCCATCTGTACTGAAGCGGGACACCTGAAGCCAAAGGCACTTTGCAAGCTCGGGTATTGTTATGCATCTCTGCATAGAAATGTCCGACTTTGGCCGGCAAGGGACCGCTCGCCGGCCGGGCATCAAACCTCTGTTTGCTGGCAAGGCGGTGAAGCACTCTCAAGAACTTGGTCGAGCGTCACCGGAAGGAGCTTTTCAACAGGATCGGCCGCGATCGGTCGTTGCTGAGCGGTGCTTCCGACCGAGATCGTGCAAGAGTGCTTGAGGGCCTGTAGTAGCTGTTTGAAGAACCATAGCGCGTGCTGCACCAGGCTGAATTGCCCCTTGGTGTGGGGCCTCGCCCGGTCCTTTTAGAATGAAGGAAGGAGGCTTTGACCGTCAAAGCGAGAAAGTGCGTTTGAAAGGATTGCATAGCGGGGCCTATTTAGTGTGGAGTTCCATTGCAGCGGGCGCTTTGTGCGGACGCCGCGGGCGGGTAGATTCCAATCCGATGTCCAGCGCGGCAGTCTTCTCCTGTAGCCGATCTACGACGCCGGCCAACTCGCTAGCGTCGTTCGTATAGATCTCCGTCTGGTGACGGGCGCGCGAAATTGCCACGTAGTAGACGTCCCGCTGTGTGGTCCTACTGAAGCTCTCCGCGTTGATGAGCGCGCGATCGCACGTCAAGCCTTGGGCGCTGTGGCTGGTCGTGGCATATGCGCGATCTAGGTGCAATGGGCCAGTTGCGGCGTCCAGCGTGAGCCTCCGGCCGTTGCCGCCGATAGTGACAGTGGTGGGGGTTACCGCCAGCACCTCGAATCGGCCACCGTTGACCAGGTCAAGCTTGGCGTTGTTTCGGGTTACGCGCACCCAGTCGCCAGCAGACAGCTCCGCCTGAACAGGCTCATATACGGAAAGCTTGGCCGCCCGGCCCGGATTGAACGAGGCGCGCACTTTAGTGGCCACGTGCTCCACTATTACGTAATTGAGCTTTTCCCCGTCCACTCCGATGATGCGGTACATCTCACCCTGTCGCAGATTGCCGGCTTTGTAATCACGTTCCGGCTGCAGGATGTCGCCAGCGACGTAATACTTGGCCACGCGGCGCTCGGCTTGGGTTGCGTCGCGACGGGTCAGCAAATTGACGTCGAAGCCGCGGCCGCCCAGTCCGAGCGCTTGGTGCGTTGCCTCATTCAAGGAATTGCGGGAATCATTGGTGCCCGTGACGATCAGCGTTTCTCGCCGATCCTCGGAGGTGAGCGTCGCGTATCGGTTGGCAATGGCGTCGTATCGGGCGCTGTCTTCGTCGATCGAATGGACGGCCTTCAGCTTCTGGTCCAAGACAGCCAAGGAGGCCGATGCCAGGCCGCCGGCGGCAAGCTCGACCGCAGCCTTCAATTCGGGTGCCTTCTGGCGGATGATGTCACCCATGAGCGCGGTCGCCATGCCTGCGGCCTGCAGTTGGTGAAACGGGCGCCCGGCTTCGATCGCCTTCGTCTGCCCGGTGTCGCCAAGCATCACGACGCGCGCTCCGTCGGCCTCGGCCATTTTCATGAGCCGTTCCATGATCCGAGCGGGAACTACGCCAGCCTCGTCGATCACAAGGACCGTCTTAGCGCCCAACTTGAAGCGCTCCTTCTGACGAGCTTCCAGCACGGACGCCACCGTGCGTGCCTCCATGTTCAGTTCTCGCAATGCCTCGATTTGCTTGCCATAGGACGCCACGGCTTGCACGGTGTAGCCCGCAGCCTCAGCCGCTTCCTTCACCTGCGCCAACATATGCGACTTTCCCGTGCCGGCCAGGCCCTGGACCCCGATGAAGCGGTGCGGTGTGCTGAGGATCAGGCTGGCGGCCTCCAATTGGCCAGGTTTTAGCTTTCTCCCTGCCATTGCGGTCTGGGCGGTGCCGACCTGCAGGATTGGCGTGACCTGGTCGCGTCCTTCCCGCTCGATCTGAAGAATGCGCTTCTCACGCTCACGGGCCGACTGCGTGGTGTACCGTGCTCCCGTGGGCACGAACTCGCCACGAGCGATGGACTTGCGGACCTGCTCTTCGGCGCGCTTCCTGGTCATACCGCCTTCTTCGAGCGCGTGCACCATCTTGGGCCGCGAAGCCGGCGCGCTATCGCGGTCTCTTGCGTGGCGATATTGCAGGGTTCCCAAGATGAGGTGCCCCTTGTCCAGGGATCGGCGGACAGCACCCTTGAGATCGGCAAGGTTGATGCCAGTGCCGTGCGAACGCCGAAGCGCGGTTTTCAGCATCTCCTTTCCGTCCATCACGGATTCGCGCTCCGTATGGTGCTTGATAGCCCAGCGCAGGCATTCATCCGCGATCAAGGCGACTGCCGCCGGCGCGAGTTCCTCTCGCTGATCCGGGGCGGGAAGGTCTTGGCGGTCGACATCACCCTCAGCGGGCGTGTCCATTTCCTTGCCTCGCGGGCGCTTCGTCGCACCAAGTTCAATACCGAGCTCAATAGCCTGGCGCTCCCAGTCCTTCTGAAGTTCTTCGCGGGAAATCTCAGGCGCCTTGTCCAGCCGCGTCTTCAGGGCAATGGTTTGCTTGAGCGCTCGGCTCGCCGTTTCTCGAGTTTCGCCCATGGCGGCCAGCTCGGCGTTGATGTCCTGGGAGCGCTTCGAGAAACCCTCGATGTGCGTCCGAGAGATGTGCGCCAGTTCGAACGTTTTTCCTTCGTAGCGGATTCTGTGGCCGGCCTTCTCCAACCCACTCGCGAGCTCAGCGTGGTACACGGATTCCATTATCGACTTCAGGCGATAAATCTCGTCATTCGAGATGGCAACCCAACTGCCATCTGCCCGCTGGGTGAGGTTCATCAGCAATGTGTGCGTGTGCAACTGGGGATCGGAGTAGGCTCCCTCCGTCGGCCTAGCCGTCTCATGGCGGAACTTCGCGATCGCGGCATTGCCGGTGCGTTCGGTGGTTGTCACACCTTGCTCGGTCTGCCTGGCGCGCAAAAGCTCTTGTTCGAGGAACTCAAGCGCCTTGGTGACCGCGTGATCGTGAGCCTCAATTACCGACGCGTCCTTGCCAGCCAGCGCCTGGATGCTGACACTCTTGGGCGGAGAAAACGTCATATCAAGCGCCGCGCGCGCCTCGGTATCCAGCCTGATCGAGCGCGACAATTTGACGTCCGGACCGAAATCACCGCGCAGTGCGCGCAGAAATTCCTCCTGCTGGATGGCACCAGTCAGCCCGAGTGCATCGGCCGCCTTGCCTTGCCACTGCGCAGCGGTTCCGTCACGACTGTAGTAATCGTCTTTCTGGTCGGCGTAGTAGTGCGACGCCTTCGTGGCGGCGCTCCGATGGATGGATTTCAAAGAGATCATTAGATTTCCGTTACGCCCAGACCGCCATGCGCGTCCGGGCATGAAATGGTTACGCGGCCATGGTCGGATCTTCGGGCAGGGCGGCTTGGGTCCAGGGCTGGGGCTGGCCAATATCCCCATGCGCCACCTGGTGTGCGCTCTTGCGCGTGGCCTCAACAAAGGGAGCATTGCGGATGGCGTAGTTGCGAGGCTCGAGCACAAACTTCGCGATCGGCCGATCACCCGAGAACGCGATCCAGCCGGTTAGGTCAGGAAGGGTCTGGACTTGGGCCGGAGTTACAACCCGCTCCGTAGAGCGCACCAAGCGTTCGCTGGTGTTCCGTGCACTACCGGGGTTGCGGCTGTCCGTATATTCGGGCCGAGCCACCTCATGTTCTCCCAGCGCCAGAGACATCGCCTCGGCGGTTTCGGAATCTGTCTTCGATCCGCCCAGGACTACCAAGGACCGGAAGCTCGCGCGCAACGTCGTCGCCTGTTCCTTGCCATAGATGTCCGTAAGCTGCGAGGTTGACTGGAGGCCTGCAATCACCCGAACCCCATGCTTTCGTCCCTTTGTGAGGACGTCCTGCAACGAGGCCAGCTTCTCCAAAGAAGCGAGTTCGTCCAAATCCATCCACCACGCGATGGCCTCGCTCTCCGGCAATGACAGGACAGACGAGCCAAATACGTCCACCCAGGCAGACACGAGTGGCTTCATGGCCTCCTTCATATCCTCGCGCCAGGTAATGAACAGCGAGCCTGAGCCGCTTTCCATCCAGTCACGAATGCTGAATTTTCCAGCCGGCATGCTCATGTGCTCAGCTAAATACTTTGAAAGCACGAAGCGAGCACTGGTCAGTGCTTTGCTGGCTTCTGTAGAGCCTGCGAACAAGGATTCGGCCAGCGTCCCCGCGAGGAAGGTTCGTAGGTCTTTGTCTGACGCAATCGTGGTCCATCGAAAAAGCTCCTCAACGGACGGCGTTCCTAGTTCGTAGAGTTTCCGTGCCGTTTCGCGCAACAGCAGGCGCCCATATCCATTCCACTCCTCGGCGTTAGCATCCACGCCCAATGGGACGATGGAAAGTGCAAGGCGCTTCCAGTCATAGTCTGCACGAACCTCATTAAAGAACGACCACCCCTCAGTCCGTTCGTCATAGGGGTTTAAGATCACGTCTCCCGCCTGACCAAACGTGCTGTAAAAGGTGCCGTTGGGGTCTACGATGATTGCGCGATCCCCGCGCTTGAGCGTGGAGAGCAACGTTCCGCGCAATAGCACCGTTTTTCCGCTACCAGTGGCTCCACCTATCAGGAGGTGAAGGTTTTCTATCTTCGTAGGCATGGGCACGCCTGCGACATCGATCTGCTGCCTTCCCCGCTCGGTGCATAGTTTGCGAAGTGCTTTGATCGTTACCGCTTCTGTGCCGCGGATGTGGATCTTGTAGCCAGCGCCGTCGAACCCGGCCTTAGTCGCGTGCCGTTTAAGCGTGAACGCCAATGCCAGGGCGATCACGAAGCCGATGATCGGCGCTGCGACTAAGGCGTTGTAGTCCGGCGTAGAGACCACCCAGTGGGAAAGCACCAGCCAGGTAACTTGCGAGAAGGGAATGCCTGACATGATCTTGGCCGTCAGAAGCCAGGCAGAAAGGGGCAGGAACAAGAGGACGAATTTGACGATTCGCCGGCGTATGTCAGGTGCCATGAAAGTCCTTGTGGATAGCGGCAGCGCCTTGAGGTGCCGCGGTATTGGCTCGTGGATGTGCACTAAGCTAGAGAAGGGATAGCGCCACTATTGCTGCGCCCACTCCGCTTCCAATGAGGGCTGAAATTGCGCAGAGCACCCCAGCACGCCACGCAGCCGCTGGCAGCGTTTTTGTGGCGACGCGCGTTGCTATACGGGCGTCGGTGGCCGATTTTCCGAGCGTCCGACTTGCTTCTAGAAGGGCGCGCGCCGCGTTGCCGCTCGCGTGCGTGGCCGCGTCCAAGCCAGCTTGACGTACCATGGTCGGAACAGCCCGCATCGTTTCCGCGATTTCTTGTTGACGGACGGTCAGCTGCTCGATCAGCCCGACGAGCTGGGCGCTTTCCTGCAACATGTCGCGGTACAGAAGCTCCATTCTGCTGCGGGGGATGGCGGACGAAGTGGCCGGGCTTTCGGGCGGTGTGGCGGTCACAGTGCCTCCTAGAGGAACAGAGCGCCAAAAGCCTTGTCCAACTGCCGGTCAACCGGACGCGCCAGCGACTGCAGGGCATGCATGTCGCTGAGATGGCTGACCAGCTTCACGTCGTCGCGGCTCGCCTGGCGCAGCTCCTGGCGGTAGTCGCGCGGGTCGGTGAGGATCTCCTTGATCGTGGTGCGCTTGTTGGCCAGCAGATCGAACACCTCGTTCTCGTAGATCGCCGCCTCGGGATTGGCGCGGAAATCGCCGGATTGCTTTGCGTACCCGAAGATGGCGGCGAACTCCTCTCGGACATCGGAATCGACGCGATTAAAGAGCACGCGCACGCGGTCTGCCGGCACTCCCATTTGCGCGAGAACTTGGATCGTCTTGATCGTTTCCCGTTGTGCTTTACCCGACGTCACCACGGGCAGTACGTAGTAGTCGATCTCCAGATGCGCCTGGTCATACTTCACCAGCTCGCCCAGAAAGTCCTCAATGTTGGAGGCGCCGACGTCGACGATGGCAGCTTCGGCCATCAGCAGCTTGCGAAAGAGCCGGCCAAACTGGCCGCCGCGCATTTGTTCGACAGCGAGACCCAAGTCAGCTGCGCTTTCGTTGGTCGATTCGACGGCAATGATCTCGGCGTCCGGAATGCGGGGTGCCAGCAGGTGGCTGGTGGTCACAGTTTTGCCTACGGAGCCGGAATAGTTTACGGTTGCGATTTTCATTGGAGATGCCTATTTTCTTCGGCCGAGTTCGGCCAGTTCGTGGAGGTCAATGGGATCTGAAGCATTGCGAAGTCGGACCAGGTCGGCCTTGCTTTGAATGTTGCTAGTCGGCGTTTGAGAATGTGACGCAGCGGCCGGGATTTCTGAGACAGCCGACGCGCTGCCGACGGTCGCAAAGTTAGGTTGCCGTGACGTCTTTTGTTGGCGCCGGCGCCACCGGTGTAGCGCCTGCCGCAGCGACGCCGGCTTCAACTTGACGTCGGCACGACTAAGTACTTCGAGGATCTTGGAATGGGAAACGCCATGCCGCCTCAAGTCGTCGATGAGAGGAAGAAGCGTGCGAAGTCGCGCCTGCGGATCAGCAACGCGAAGGTCGTTTAGCTGCTGAACTGTGGTGGGTTGAACGCCGTACTGCGATGAGTGTTTCTTGTCCATGGTGCGTAGCTTCACCGTATGGTGTCGGCATGCTTGTCTAGCGCTCGAGGGCGCGCGAACTCTTCTCCACGCCCGCCTTCTGCAACTCGGTCGTTGCCAGCGCCAGGATTTCGATCTGGCGCACAAGGCCCACCTTGCCGCACGGGTAGCTGATTTCGACTTCCTTGCCCACGTAATGCTGCGGGTGCGTGATGGCCAACGCGCCGATCTTGTGTTCAATTGCGATCTCACCACCAACAATCTGATACGCGTTATCGCCTCGGATCGAGATGATCGGGCCGCGATAGGTCGCGCCAATTGCTGCGGGCTGCACAGAGAGCGAGCCGTCCCAAAGGGCATCTGCAACGTCGAGCTTCAGGTCTGCGGCCGCACCGTATTCCCGTAGCAACAGGGCTGCACTGTCGCTTGGCATGACGGAATAGGACCACCCCTCGGCGTCGCGAGAATCCTCCACCGAGTAACGCTTGATGAGTGCCTCGCCCAACTGGTCGATTGCTAGCACGGTGATGCTGGAACGATAAGCAGGGTCCTGCGGCGCGGGATTCCAGAATTCTGCGCGGCCTTCCAATGGCACGCTGGCCTGCAGCGCAGGATGCGTCTCGAGCTGCGGATGGTCGTAGAAAGTCGCCGTTGTGATGTCGCGAACGGACCTACCATCCCAGCGCTGCAGGCCGTCGGCCGCGGCGCGCTCGAGTTCGTCTCGAAGCAGATCGGCCGACATGTCGCGGGACTCGCCGGCCGTCCCGAGCGAGGGGGCATGGACGAATCGCTCGCCGGTGCTGTTGATCGAGATCTCGATCGGCTTGCGGTCGGTACCGGCGGTGAGTGCGCGGGCGTGGCTCGATGCCGGCGAGTTCTCGTGATGGGCGGGGCGAAACAGCGCTTGGACTTTGGATTTCCAGTCGGAGATTTTCATGAGATTTCCTCGTGAGGTGATGGTGCGGAGCGGTCCAGACTGAGCACCGGCGTGCGATTAAGTTGACGTGAGCGTTGGCGCCCCTCGTGCTGGGGAACCGGGCTTGAAGGAGGGGGAACCGTTGCGGTTCCCCGGGGGGGCGGAAGCGCGGACGCCGCCAGGCGGCCGGCCAGGGGGGCAGCAGCCCCCGCGCTTTTGGGGCCTGCCGATCCCCACCCGGCGGGAGGCTCGCCGGGAAGGGGACGGACCTTTTCTGGGGCACGCAGACACCGGCGCGGCCAGGAAGGTCAGCAGCGGTGGCGCGGCATTGGCGGCGTTCGGCAGTGGGGGTCGTGGCGCTCAGGGCGGGCGAGGCCAGCGGCCCGCAGCCCCCCGGGGGGACGCCTTTCCCCCGCCCGGCGGCGCATTGCGCCGGCGGGGAGGGGGACTGAAGCTAGGGGTTCAGGCCGGCGCCGCAGGCGTCGGGGCGGAGGGAGCGCAGCGACCGGAGGGTAGGCGGATCGGTCTTCGCGATGAGCCAGCGCCTCGCGCGCGACTCTCTCTAAAACCTAAAAAACCTATATATACCTATTGGGTACCGTTTTCGGTACTGGCAAAAAGCCGTTTTCGGTACTGGCGAACGGACAAAATGGGACGGGCAAAAACACTTTTCGGGCTAGGCCCAAAATTGGGACTGGTCCCGATATGGGGCTAGGCTGTGGACAACTTCTAATGGGACGGCAAGAGCCCAGCGGCCTGGAACACGCGCGCTTTGAAATGGGGCGGAGGTTCGTTCGGGGCCTGTTCTACGCCGAGCTTCTTGCCCGTGGCCACGATGCCGGTCCAGCTGTCCTGCCAAGCCGTGCCAGCGGCACCCTGCGCATCCCGTTCCCGAAAGACCCAGAGCCGCCACGACTCGAACCAGTCGGGCGACATGCCCAACTCGCCAGGCCTGGAGCGCATGTAGGCGCTGAATGTGGCGGCCATGGCGTCGATCTTCTCGTGAGTCCAAAGCGGCCGCTGCTCCTGCGTCCAACTTCGCCACCGCTCCGGCAGTCTCCAGGTCGCCGGGAGCCCGGTCGGGCCGGCGCAGGCAGCGCGCGCTTCAGGCTGGCGCCTTCGGCCCTTCTTCTTGGCCCCTTTCGCTGCCTTGCCGGTGGGCACCCTTGCGAGAGCTGAATTCGGAAGCCTGACGTCGGCGGGGCTGGGATCGCCTGCCTCGGCCATGTCGTCCGCTTGGGGCGACCCGCCGGGCATCTCGCCGCAGTTCAGTGGAGGCGCGTCGCCGCAAGAGAAAGCGGGCGAGCCGACGAGGGTGTCGGGCAGATAGCCAAGCCGGGATCCATCCTGATCGCTGGACTGACGTTGGTGCACAGTCGGCGGGTCGTCGTCGGCCGGAGCGGCCGACGGTGCATCCTCTGTGCCGTCCTGCAGAGCCAAGTCTTGCTGACCCGTCTGAGATTCGCCGCCGGCCACGGAGCAGGAAGTCGCAAAGTTGATGACGGGCACTGCATTCGGGCACAAGCGATAGATGATGCTGCTGCGATTGTCGCCGGCACGACGCCCGGTGTCCTGTATCGCACCCAGCTCGCGAAGCCGGCCAAGCGCCTCGATCACCGTTTTGCGATTCAGATGTGTGACCTTGGCCAGGTAGTCGATCGACGCGAAAACCGTCCATTGCTCAGCGTCGTAGCGGACGAGCTGCGCCAGGTTCAGCAACACGAGCTTGGATGAGGATTTCTGGACGTCGGCCATTCTGGCCCATTTGGATGCTTCGACGCTCATGTTCGTCCCTTGCGTTGCTTCGAGGTTTTGCCGGGTAATGGATGTTGCGGGTACAGCTTGCCGATCACGAGTCAGCCTCCAGTGATTCAGCGATGGAACGGCGTGCGCGCAGGGGCAGGCCGTGTGCTTCATAGAATTCGCGGCGGGCCATCAGCCACGCCTTGTAGGGCCAGGCACGGCGCTCACCCCAGGGGTAGGCGTCCTTGATGGCCTGGTGGGTTTGTTCGGCGCTGAGGCCCTCGGCGCGGCAGCGTTCGAAGACGTTTTGCATGATCTTGTAGGCCATGCGGGTGCGTGCTTCCTGCGCGCCGCGTTGGCGGTTCGCTCGGGTCATGGAAGTCTCCGGGAAGATCGGCGTCGGGACGCGGAATTGGTCGACCGACGGCTGCGCAAGCCCGGGTGCGCCGGGTGCGCTGGGATTACGGAAGGGTGGTAGAGGGACACAACGCGCAGCCAGCTTTCGATGGCGGCCACGCCGGCGCTATGAACCGCCCGAGAGTCGGCTTTGTCGCTCGATGGCGTTGACCGCGTCCATCAAACCATCCACCAGGCGGCGCATGTCGGCAGTGGTGAGCGATGCCGATCCCGGCGGACCGCCAAGGTTTCCCGCACGCTCCATAGAAAGAAGCGCCGTTGTACTTGTGGCGCCTTCATGCTGTAGCCGCACGACACCTGGTATGCCTGTCGGCGCTGTGAAGGCGATATTGACGTCGATGTGCTGGTTCATAGCGTCCGCGCTGGATTGAAATAGACCTGAGTCAGCTTGTAGTTGGCGAAGTACAGCGAAATGTTCAGCGTGGAAAACAGGTAGCGCCGAATGGTTTCGATATCCATCTGGTTTCCCGCCGCGGACTGCTTGACGAGCAGCGCGACACGTTCGAACGTATCGCGGGCACTGTTAGCGTGCGTGGTCGTGACTGATCCTGGATGCCCCGTGTTGAGCGCGTTCAGGTAGTCCCAAGCTTCGGGGCCGCGCAGTTCGGACAAGAAAATCCGATCGGGCGAGCTGCGCATGGCGGCCTCAATGCACTCTGTGGCCGACATGCGGCCCGTACCTTTGCCGTAGATCATGTGCACGCGGTTGGGATGGTTGGGCAGGAACAGCTCGTGCACGTCTTCGATGGTTAAGAGGCGTTCGAGGAAGGGCACGCAGTCGATGAGACTGCGAGCAAACGTCGTCTTTCCTGAGCCGGTCTTGCCCGCAACAATGATGTTGCGGCATTGAAGGACTGCCCGTCGAAGAAACTGCAGGATGTCTCCTGCCTTCTTGAGCTCGAGCAGCTCCTTGTCGTGGTCGGTCAGATTGTGGGAGTTTCCTATGGGGCCGCTCACATCGACCCAGTTGGCGAAGGCTCCCTCGGCGCCCAGCTCGTCCAGGGTCTTCACGACGCTGCTGTGCTTGCGAATGTTGATGGAGAGCGTGCCGTCGATCACCGCCGGCGGCCGCGCCACCTGAGCGCGCTCGCCATCGGGCAGCAGCAACGACATGATCGGGGTGAAGTTGACGTTGTTGTAGCTGGCCATGGCATTCACCAGCGCTTCCAGGAAGCCGTACGTGAGCTTCGGGTCATGTTGTTCGTGCCAACGACCATGCGACCGCGTGAAGATCACGCCGGGCCGCGTAATGGTGATCTCACGGACCGCATCGTCGGCCATGTAATTGGAGATCGGACGCAGCATTTGGCGCAGCGCGGTGTCGCGGCCGCCTGAATCGACGGGCGACGTGCTGGAAGAATCTTTCATGGGATGCCTGATGAATGCACGCAGGCCCGCCTCGACCAAGAGGTCGGGCGGGCGTGGCGTTAGGTTGAGTCAGGGACGCCGGCCGGCAATGCAGCGTTTGCGACGCGAGCCATGCACCGCTAGCGCGCAACGGACTTAAGCGAGTAGACCGAACTGAAGTCCAGATCGCGGGCGACATAGATTCCCAGCCGGCCGCCCTGGTTGCGGTAGAGAGTCGGCGGGATGTTGATGGTGTTGTCCAGCACCGTGGTCACGGCGTTGGTGGCGGCGTCGCCGGTGGTGTTGAACTGCACTTGGCCGTTGTCGCTGCTGCCACGTGAGGTCGCCCACGTGCCCACGTCGCTGATCAGGCTGACCATGATGGCCCCGCCGAATCGTTCAGAAAAATGCGTGTCGATGAAGCCGTCCAGACCTGCCTCGCCGAGGGGGCCAGTGCCCGGCGAGTCCAGATGGATGACGACACCTTTGGGCGTTTCCAGTCGCGACCATACGACTCCGACTCGCGGCTGGCCTTGCGCCAGCACACCTTGCTGATAGCCGATAAATCGCGTCCCCTTGTCGATCAGGACCACTCGGCCGCTGGTGGAGCGGATATGTTGCGGTGCATAGCAGCTGAGCATTCCCGCCTGAGCAGTGACGAGCTTGGTCTCCTGGACGCAATCAATCATAGACCCTTGGGTGATCAGCATGTCCCGATTGCCGATCAGTCCAGCGCCAGACGCGGAGAGGTTCATCGGGGTGAGCTTTCCGGCCATCGGTCCGCTGTCCGCCCCGCGCGGCGGCGGCTGAGAGGTGCCTGCCTGACCTGGCGACTGGCCGCCTTCTCCCTTGGCTACCTGCAGTCCGCTTGTCAGGCGGCGTTGCGCGACTGGGTCCACCCCAACCGCGCCCGCCAAATTGGAGAGGGCGCCCTTCTGCTCTGGCGGGGGCTGCGGGCTGGGCACGGTGGGCGGGGCAAGAGACTGCTCTGCCGGTGCCGGTGCCGGTGCCGGAGGCGGTGGCGGAGGGTCGGGCCTGAGCTTCAGGCCAGGAAGCAAGTTCTCAATCTTCGCCTGCAGCGCGGGCGCGGCTTCTTCGGCGGCGGGCGTGTTGAAGGCCCGCCAGCCCATCGTGCCCATGACCATGAAGGCCATGAGGCTCAGCAACCACATAAAGGCCTTTGCGCCCTGTTGCATGGGCTTGGCGTTGCCAGCCAAGTCCGGGCGGCCGCGGCCCTCGATCTGTGCCTGGTGCTCCTCGATCTCAGCAACTGCGTCAACGGTTTGACCGGGTTTTTTTCTCCATTTGAAGAAATTCATTGCGCAGTCTCCTCACGAATGACTCGCTCGACCTGCGGCGAGATGGTACCGGTGGCCAGACTACGGGCGACGGGAGGCCCGTCGTTGTGAACGGCCAACACTTGGTTGCCGACACGCAAATGCCAACGTTTGGCGACTCGATGAAGCACAACGGTCTGCTCGTCCTCCATATGCCGGTTCACGATCACCTCTTGGCGGTCGGCGTCCACGAAATAGATCGCAGGCAGATCCTGGCCAGGTGCGAATCGGAGCCAAGTCTGCGCACCGTCATCCCATGCGGCCGTCGGTGCCAAGCTGGAGTCACCGCTCATCGAGTAGGCCTGCCAATTGATCGCGACGTCCGCGGTGGCCAGATCGCGCTGCACGCGGTCGCGCTCCTCCTGGACCGCAGACTTTGCCTGCTCCAGCTCGGGATAGCGCAATACCACGCGAAAGACACCGCCGCTCTTACGGGCCTTCTCATACTTCAGCAGGAACGAGTAGTTCCGCTTGGTGGTGATGTAGAGCAGGTTGTTGTCTGCTTGTTCGACGGAGGGCTTGAGCAACAGATGTTTGCCCACTTGCTGGAAGTGATACGCGGCCGAATCGCCAAAGGCGTGGGTCACATACTCCTCGTCGTCATTGAGCTGGATCTGGGTTGCGACACCAAGGGTTGTGTCTACCTGAATGACGTCTGCAGCGTCATAGTCCGACCAGCGAATTCGCTGATCCTTGGGCGAAGCTGCAGGTCGGTCAAGCGACCAGGCAGGCGCTGCGGCCGCGCAAAGCGCGACCGACAGCACCGCCACGGCCAAAGGCCTGAAGCGGATGCTCATCGGGCGTGTCCCATATCAAGGTTGCTTTCGCGTTGGCGGGCTTGCTGATGGGTGTGCTGATGCTCCACGCCAAGTGCGGCTTGCTTGTCGTGGTCGGCCTCTCGGACCAGTCCAACTCCACCCACGGCCTTGAAGGGGTAGCTGATGGCAAGCGCCTCTTCGTTGCCGTTCATTTCGAACGACCGGTTTAGCGTGTTGCGGGCGTGGACGATCAGGTCGCCCGTTTCCACGTCACGCTGGATCAAGCAGTTCGGGGTCGTACCCACGATGGGGCCCTTGTATTCACGGCCATCCTCCGGCTGGCGAATCTGGCGGTCCTGCTCCCCGTACAGTTCTACCGGTCGGCGTGCTTCGCGAATGCGCTCTTCGAAGTGCTTGCCGATGCGATCTGCAGCCATCACGGCCGTCGGCAGACGGAGATCTGCTTCCTTGCGAAGGTGATCCTTGCAAAGGCGCGCGGCGCCGTAGAGATCGTTCTTCGCGTATCGCTCGAGGTCGCGCAGCAATGCGGTTCGCTCTGCATTGCTCATGCGGCCCGCATCTTCCAGGCGACGGGCGAGTTCGTTGATTTGTGCTTTTTGCATGACGATTACCTCAGCGTTTCGACAGCAGTCGAGTAGGAAATGACTTGGAAGCCCAGCGGGTTGTCACGGATCACGCTTTCTGACAGGGGCGTGTTGACATAGCGGTAGGCCAGAGTGGCAATGAACTGCTCGGAATTGGGCGACCGGTTGGCGCCTTGCACGCTCCGCGTGAACCGGACCGTTGCGGTCTGGTTAGGGCCCGGCGTTATCGAGCGGACGTTGATCGCCAGACGCGTGTGTTCGCCATATTTCTTATCCAGCGCTTCTCGGCCCGCTCTGGGGTCGTCTTCGAACTTCGAGTGGTACTGCTGCTGCACATCTGGCGAGCTGAAAAGCCCGCAGCGTTCATACATGTTCTGCAGCGTGCGCCAGTCGTAGCCTTCGCAGGACAGTACGTACTGGGTCACGAAGTACCGCGCCAGGCGGGGGCCGTAATCTTCCTGCGCGTCGCCGATCCGAGAGACGTTCTCGACCTCGCCGGTGGCGTCGTTCACCCGGACGACGTATGGTGCTTGGGGCGTATAACTGAACATGAGCGCCGCGAGGGCGCCCACCGCCATAAACGCCACTAGCAACGACGCTCCGGTGATGCGCCATGAATTAGTCCTGGAAGACAGGATTTCAGTCAGAAGGTCGCGGTCGAGTCCGCGGTTTCGGTCAAGTTCTTCTTGAAGGGAAAGCTTCGGATCTTCAAAGGACATGTTGGTCCTCCAGTTTCCGAGCAGGACGTAGACGCCGCACGTTTTGTACGGACGATAAAGGGCGAGCCGCGACGAGCGCGGCCAAGAGGGCGAGCTTCATGAACTCTCCGGAGAGAAGGGGGGGTAGATCAGAGAGGCTGGCTAAGGCGCAGCGGAATGAGAAAGGCACAGCGAGCGCTGTGCCTTATTGGATGCCCGAAGGCGTGCCCGAAAAATATGGCGGTATTCAGTCGGTCAGGGATTGCCGCGAAATGGATTCGTGGAGCTGTGGCGCCATACTTCTTGCTCGTTACGCTCGCGCCATTCGTCCGAATTTGACTTCCCGCTTTGAGGGAACAGCAGTTGCGTTGGCCATTTGAAACATAGATACCAAAGTGGCCGAAGCACCCAGGTCCATGTCGCCCGAGCCAGACTGACCCACTGAAACGCCGAGACAGGCTGATCGGCCACTCCGGGAAACGGTGCTGAGAGCGGTGCGTCGGCTGAAGGCAAAGAGTTCTGCGACAGGGCTTTGCCGAGCGGGGTGATGGGAGCCATTTGTTCTCCTCTGTCTGTTGATCGTGATATTAGGCAGTAGATGATTTTTATGTTAGCCGATCTTCCCAATCACCGGAACCGATATTCCACCACCGTGCCCGCCGGAGATCTTAGATGCCACTAGTGAGACCTGCTCGAGCATGTATTTTGAACACATCATAAAGAATACGATCGCCGTGAGCATCGAGAAAATGTTTATTTGATCGGCTTTGGTGAGGTCAATAAGCCCCTGCTGCAACATACCAAACATACCCATGATGAACATGAAGACCACCATAAAGAGGCCCGCATAGATCGCGTAATAGATGGCCTGATTGAGCCAAGTCTGAAAGTAGCCCTTTGTGTAATCGAAGAGCAACGCCAGGATGCAAAATGGCCCAAGAACTACCACCAAGCCCATACCGACCTTCACCGTTATCAGAACGAGCATTCCGACTGCACTCATTACTGCGGAAATGATCGTGATGATGACGGAGACTACGACGAAGACAAAGGCCTGCGCAATCTTCTTGATGCCGCCTGGAGCGCGTTCCTGCAGCCGCGTTCCGATTTCCGCGCCGTTGTTCGCCGCGTCGTCCATCATCTGAGAGGGTGTCTTGACCGTTCCGGTGAAAAGTTGAGAGACAGCCGTGGGTAGGTCCAACATGACCGTGACAATCTGCTTCTGGTATAGCCCGTTAGCGCTGGCGATGGTGACTATGATCGTGATGTTGATCACGCGGCGCAGGGCCTGCAGAACCGGGGTTTGGATAGCGCCAGAGCAGATAAGCCAGCCATACCACATCAGGCCTATCGTCAAGCATATTGACACGAACGGCAGGATCTTCGCGGTGACCGAAGCGACCATCGGTGTGATGACGCTTGTCAGCATCGTTGTCACCGACTGATCAATCCAGTTTGCGATCCCGCCGAGGCTTACCAGGCTAATCCCGGTGGTAGCCATCACCGTGCTCCAGGAAGCGGAGCCCGGATGGCCCCCAAGCTAAAGGAGCTGTCGGCGAGCTTCTCGGCCTGCTTCTCCATCAGAGCTTGCTCCGCCTCAATTTGCCGAGTTAGGACGTCGGCCCGAGTTTGGTCAGCTTGGATATTCGCCTGCTCGACGAGCAGGCGGGCCTGAAGATCGGAAATCGCCTTCGGATCCTGGGTCTGATTGATCTTCGCCTGTAGCTGGTCCACCTGTTTGACACGAGCAGTCATGGCCTTCTGAGTCTGCTCCATCATCGCCTGGCTGCGGACAGCGAGCTTGTCAGCCCTGGCATCCAAGTTCTTCTTGTCCTGCTCATAGTTGCCAGTCAGCTGCTCCTCGCGTTCAATTCGTTCCACGACGCCGGACAGTGCGCCGAGTCCGCCGTTGGAGGCGCGGAGAATGTCCCGCGCGTCCGCGGGCAGCGCGTCGCGAATAGCCGGGTTGTTCAGGATGTCCCCCAGATTGCGGGTCCCGGTGAGGGCCTCAAGCTGCCGCTTCTGGCTTTCGAGCTGGTCTCGCAGCACTGCGATCTGCTCAGCGTACTTGGCAAGCGTTTCGACGTGCTTAATCGCACGGTCGGCGATGCTTGCGGCATCTACCACCGGGATGCCGCTCGCTTGGGCCGGCGTCAGGACGTTTGAGAGGAAGGCCATGGCCAGGGTTGCAGTAAAGCGGGTGCGCCAGGCGTGGCCGGGTCGGCCGTCAATGCTGTTCGTCTTGGACATATTTAGCTCCTTGTTGCCTCTTCGGCGAGTTTGAGGTAGTGGGGTAGCCAGACGGCGGGGTCGTCGCCATGCTTGGCAACTGCAGCCTCGGCGATTTCAGCCAGGTCCTCAGATCCCGAGAACACCAGCAGCGCTTCCGGGCAAGATGACAAGTCCAGTTCGGCGGTCACTGCGGACTCGCCCTGCTTGACCACGAACTGGCGACCGAACGCCGGCAGATCCTTGACCATCTTGAATACCGCCGGCGTGAGCTTGAAACCCTCGACGTAGTCTTCGGCTGTCGCCTTGGGATTCTCCTGAAAGATGGCGGTGGCCGACTGTTGAATGAGCGAGCGACCGACAGGGTTCTCGAGGATCGCGGCGGGCTCTTGGGTTGCGAAGGTCAGGACGCCATTCTTCTTCCGCACGGTGCGGCTGGCGTCCTGCATCGACGCCTGGAAGTAGGGAACCTTTAAGGGGTGCTGCACCTCATCGAAGAACAAGGCGATCCGCCGGCCGTCCATCATCTGGTCTGTCCGATAGAGCAAATAGGTGATCGCCGCGTCACGAATTGGTCCTTGTTCGAGAAACTCCGTCAGGTCGAAACCGAAGAGGTCGTTGACGGCCAGGTCGAGCTCGTCTTTGGGGTTGTCGAATAGCCAGCCATGCTCACCCCCCGCGCACCAGCGTCTAAGACGATCTTTCAGACTCAGCGTGCCATCGGGTGCAGGTGCCGCGGGCAGAAACTGCAGCAGCGTAGTGAGGCGTCGATCTTCCAGGTCAATGTGTGTGACGAGGTGGTTAATCGCCTCAGCGATTTGCTTCTGCTCGGAGGTGCTTGCGGCATCCTCTCCATCTGCGCCCAACTGTCTGGTCATGCTGGTCATGAAGGCGACATTGGATGCGGTCGGATGCAATTGCAGGTAGTTCCAGCCGGTCTCCACACCGAGGCGCAACGGAAAATACTTACCGCCCATCGCCATGACGGTCACCTGCATGCCGCGATCCTTGTCGAAGACAACGCCTGTGTAGTTGAACTTGCGCGCCTGGGTGATCAGATGACCCAACAGGACCGTCTTCCCAGCGCCGGATTGTCCGATGATGGACGTGTTGCCAAGACGGCGCTTGCCCGTCTCGTCGACATCCGCCAGCGAAGCGTGGAAGTTCAGGTAGTAGGGCGTGCCACCCGTCGTCTTGAGCATGGTTACAGCTGGGCCCCAGGGATTGCCCGCCGGCTTACCAAAGAGGTAGTTGTGCATCGAGGCGTAGCTGAGGAAGTTCAGCGAGGTGATAGGTGCCGGGCGAGGGCGCCACTTCCAGTTTCCGGGAAACTGCGCGGCCCACGCCGCGAGAGATGACCGATCACACAGTCGACCAATGAGTTCTTCGTCGGCAAGCGCGCCACTGATGCTGGCGGCCGCACGAAGGGCGTTGTCGCTGTCATCGCCGAACACCTGAATCGTTGCGTGGTGGTCTCCCATGACGAACCTGCCAGCGCTCAGTTCGTCCCGTGCTTTCTTCAGGTCTTCAATCTGGGACGCGGAATAGTCCCCTGAGTCCTCCAGCCATTTGATCTGACGGGATAGCGCCTTTAGTCCGTCGGCCTTGGACATAGACCCAAAGGACTGCGACAGCACAAACTCGTACGGCTGATTGAGCAGGCAGTTGAGATGGCCCGGTTTGGTGTTGTTCGAATACTCCCGCAGCTCCAACATCACGTAGCGACGCGTCCAGTCAGGCCCCCGCATCTCAGCGAGCTCGCCATGCGTGGAAAAGAACTGTCGGCTGGTGGGCAGATAGTTATAGAGGCGTGCATTCGCGAGCGGCACCGAAGACATTTTCCCGTTGAGCAGAAAGCCCAAAAATTCGGCCGGCTCTGAAAACCTCGCCTTTCGAGGCGGAGCATCCGGGTCCCCATCATCTGGGTCCACCTCGCGTTCGACGACGGAGAGCAGGTCGGGGGAATAGCGCTTGAGCGACCCGCGAAGCTTGCGGTTGACATCATCGAGTTGCTCAATGGCTTGGTTTTGCCAGGCCAGCGCGGAGCGAGCCGTGCGCTTTTCGAAATTCGACAGAAGGCGCAGGGTGGGATCGATCTGCGCCCGCATCAGCACAGTCAGGTACATCTCGTTGATCATTGGCGGCTTGCCCGAGAATAGCTTGCGATAAGCCGCGTCATGGTTCCGGGAGAACGAGTCGGGATACTCGCTTTCGGGGTACTCGAAGACCTGGCGCCGGACAAGATGCGACCAGATGCCAAAGCCAGTCGGGAAGCCCCGGAACACATTGTTCAGATCTTCGATCCAGCGGTAGTGTTCCTCGTCGCTGTAGCCTTGGAAGGTGCGCCCGTCGATGCGCCAGACAGAGAGGTATTCCCAATCTTTGGTTGCGATGATGGTCGGAGTGACGTGATGCGAGTAGGGGACATACTGGCTGACCGGCGGCTCATAAGCCGGCAGCGCAACGTTTGTGTGTTGTTTCATCGGTCGTGAGTTCCAAGCCAGCGGGTCCAGGGACGGCGCCGGCTATAGGGGGTTGGCGTAAGCGAGATCGCGCCCCAGAAGCGCTTGTTCATCGCGAAGAGCTTGGTCTTGATCCAAAGCTCCCAAATCCAGAACGCCCGGTCGTCATTGCGACTGATGATCGCAATTACCGGGTATAGCAGCGGCAGCAGCAGCCAGCCCCACAGCGTGAACATTGCGACGGCGACGGTCAGCATCACCAGGCCAGCGAATGCACGCGTGGGAACGCCTCCCTTGATCGTGGCGACGCGGGTGGCACCCTTGAAAAGGGGGTACCTGTTGGGCGGGACCTCAGAACCTGCTGCGAGAGGGGTCGGCGACCCGGTGGCACCGGGCGTTTGTTTGGGCGAGGAGGCCATCGCTAAAACAGCAATTTAATGAAACCACCTGCGATGGCGCCGGAGAAGGCGATGCCGACGCCCCACTGGTACGCGGTTTCCTTGCGGACCACATCGAACGCGTAGAGCACACCGATGAATCCACCCGCGATCAGCCCGAGGACGGGGATGATGACCCAAAGCCAGGTTCTGAAGGCTGTGGCGGCGGTGGTGGCCTTCTCGAGCTGGGCCATTGCCAAGTCGCTCTGCAGCAGGAGAAGCATAGCCAGAGAGGCATACGCCAGGGCGGCGAGTGTGCGCCAGGTCTTGGAAGGCGCGTCAGTGCGAGAAGCGATGGGACATGCGACGATCATTTGAGACTCCATTGCGAGACGCCACCCGGCCGATAAGCGGGGCGGCATTCGTTGAGGTGGATAAAGTTGTGACCGGGGTTTAGCGGCTAAACACCCAGGAGGGATACCTGTCTACTGCGCAGGGCGGGACGTGGGCGACGTTGGCACAGGCCTGCCAAATACGGCATCAGGCCGCGGCTCGAATGCATCTCTGCGAGGTGCCGCGAAGGCGTCATTGAGGGGCTTCTGAAACGCGTCTGGCATAGATGGCTTCGGAGCCGGCGGACTGCGCGTCTTTGTGGCGGCGCTGGTGGCCGCGCCGGCCTCCTTCACGATGGCTGGCACCGGGAGGCCTGCGCCGGCGATGACCTTGCCGACATACCCATTCCTGAAGCCCGAGGTCAGATTGCCCGTGTTGTAGCAGCTGAATGCCGCATACAGCGCATTTTGCCCTGCGCCGTGGAGCTTGGCAGCGCGCTTGTAGCAATCGACCAGCACCCTCTGGGCGGCGGCCAGATTGACGCAGGGGTCGAAGATGGACTCGGGGGTGACGCCAAGCCACTTCCAGTTGCGAACGTTGATCTGGCCAAAGCCGACGTCGAAATCTACACCTTTAGCCATCAGATCGCGCACCGCTTGCACGGCCTCCTCTTTGGACTTCGGGCGGATGCTGCGATGCGGCTTGGCGTTGACACCGATAGCGAGCGGATTGAACGCGGACTCATGCCGGACAACCGCGCTCAGCGTACTGATGTGCACGTCTGGCGCGCACTGCCGGGCGAGCGTGGGAAAGTCCATGTCAGTTTCCGACCATGCCGTAGCCCGCGCCCTGGCTGTTCGGCTCACGTGCCTTGCGCTCGGCGAGTTCTTTCTCGTACTTGGCTAGCTCACGTTCATAGTCTTTCGCCTCGACCCAGTAACCGCGTTCCTCAGGAGTGCCGACGTAGCGGGGGAGGTCATCCTCGAAGGAGGTGTATTCGTGCGAGGCGTAGGCGTTGCAGTACCCCGGCCGCTTGTTGCTGATGATCGGGAATCCGTCGTCGCTGGTTCCCCGCCACGCGCCCAGACCGGCATTCAATGAGCCAGCGTCACAGCGGCCAGCGCCTCGGGCGAGAGCGTCCGCCAGAGATGCCATCTCCTTGGTTCGATTGGAGGATGGGCACAGCTTCAAAAAGTCGTGCCGGGCGTCCAGCGTGTCTGAGAGCTTCTTCTTCTTGATGCCGTAAAAGTGCGACAGCGCGGGGTCGCATTGGGACGGGCGTGCTCCACTTGAAAGACAAAGTAGAGCTTCGCAAGCCAGCTTTTTGTCGCCTTCGAGGAGATCGAAGGAGCCAGGACCTGATGCGAGGGCGCTAGTGGCCGCCGCCGATAGGGCGACGACCAAGACCGTCAAAAGGCGATTGAAAAGCCGCATTTTGGATCTCCCAATTAATGGCAAATGTCGTAACTGCCGCGGTCGACGAGCTGGCCGTTGGCTGTGTTGACGGTTTCCGTGGACACCACGCACCCGGAAACTGAGGTGATGTTGACGACCCGCGTGGCTCCTAGGCAAAAGTCCCCGTCCCCACCTGAGCTGCTGTCGCAGCTTCCGTACACCGTCGCAGTGAGGTTTCCATTCGAAAGACTGCAAAATCCCTCGTTGCCCGTGCTTGAGACCGATGTGCCAGGGCTTGCCACGAAGCCAGACCAAATTCGACCGGTCGACTCGCCAGAGCCGGACGTGGTGCCGGAGGCGAATAGGCAGTTGAGCTGTGCAGTCGGCCTGTAAATGGTGATTCCATACAACGTGCCATAGTTCACCTGCATTGCCCGCTCGATTCCGGGGGGCATTCCGCTTCCCACTCCCGTCGCACCGCTCTCAGCACCTCTCGCCGCAGCGATCACCGTGTCCATGACGCCGCTCGCACGCGGCGCGGTGCAGCTCTCCTGCCAAGGTCCCCACGCTTCATACGCGACGTCGTAAGAGTTCGCCTGCAGGATGTGCGCGGTGCGGTACCGGGTGCGACTGCCCGTGTACCCAGGCGGGCATGTCCCGGAATCAGGTTGAGATTCAGCCCGCCTGCAGCCGCCGTATGTGGTGTGCCAGGAGTACCCGCCAACGCACCCACCCGGGGGAAGCGGGGCGCCTTGGCTGACCTGAATATTCATCAGGGTTACATCAGTCTTCAGCTGGACGTCGGCCTGCCTATCGGCGCGGTCTGTCGCCGCCATGGCATGTGCCGACGATAGCAGAGCGACTAGGGCGAGCGAGCGCTTGCCCCAGCACTTGAGAGTGTGGAAATTCATGCGTGCCTCAGAGTTGTTTAGTGCGCCAGGACCTGGCGCGCGTAGCGAGGGGGATGCGCTTAGTTCTTGCAGCCCTGTATAACTGCGGCGCGGGCGCTTGCGCCACCCGGCGTGATGACGACGCGGTCTCCGGTTATGGCCACGGCCTGGGCCACCCGCACATAGCTGGAGCCTGAATTCTGGAAGCTACCTGCAAACGAGCCGCTGACCGACACAGAGCCAGCCGCGTTCACGGATCCGGAGCCCTGAATCGTGCCGCCTACAGCGCCGCCAACATTGACATCGCTTCCCGTGACTGTGACGTCTACGGATTGAACCGATGCATATCGCCACGGCGTCTGACCGGCTGGGCAGGAGAGTGCGGGAATCGCAGCGTCACTGGGCAGGTTGCTGTAAACGCCTGTGATCACGTGGCCGAAGGGCGTAAACCACACGCCGCCCGTGCATACGGCTAGCATCCTGTTGGCCGTGGAAGCGTAAAGACCCTCCAGAGTGCATGCCGCGCCCGGAGCGACCGATGTGTTGAGCAGCAGGCCTTTGTTGCTTTGGATCGTTTCTCCGACGGTAAGTTTGTTGTGTAGCGTGACAGGTCGAGTTTCCCCATGGCGCACGAACTGGCCGAAGGGAGTGGCATCCAGACCGGCGGCGATGACTGCATGCCCGGCTTGCGTACCGAAATCAAACCAGGCACGCGGAATGTCCATCAGGGGGCCTCGGACATTGGCCGATCTGCGGGCGTCATGACCGCCGTACCCTTCGGCGGCGAGAACTACCTTGCTAAGTAGAGCTTGGTCGAAAAGGCCGCGGTCGACGCTAGGCGGTACGCATTCGGCGTTTTGCCGCAGGCTGCGCGCTGCGCTGATGGGATGGCAGACATAGACGAAGGCGCTGGTACGGCACTCCTCGCCTGGGCAGGCACCTTGGCGGACCAAGATGAACCTCGCCACGTCCCCCAGGGTCGGGTAACGCGGGATGGTGATTGGCAGCAGTCCCAGCGCGGTCAGGTCGGACAGCCCGCCCCGCGCAATCTGCGCGCCTCCGGCAGTTGCCCAGGTCAGACTGGGCGGAGTTGGGTAAGTGCCGGCAGGCAACCCTGTAAGGTCTTCACCGCGCAACCAGGCCTCGTGCTTTAGCTGCAGGTCGACCACCGCGCCCCGAATTTGCATCAGGTAGCGGCCGGTAGCTTCGGCGGCGCTCTCGTCGGCCTTGCGTCTGACATCCTTCGCCGCAAAAACTGCCAGCAACATGACGAGCATCAGGGCGACCATGACCTCGACCAGAGTAAAGCCTGCCTGCGTGCGCGCTCGGTAGGGCAGCGGTGGTTGAAATAATTGCATTTGTTCGCCTCCGTTGAGAGCCGGTTCGGGCGTGCTGGTGGCACGCGCGTCACGCGGTCCCGGGAAATCAGCGCGTGGCGAAGACGAAGGTGTTGTTGTCGCCATTGACGCAAAGGTTCTGGGCGGTGACTGCGTTGAACGTCCCGGACTCACTGTTGGCGCCCAAGGTCTTTGCGACCGTGCCGTTCACGCTGATCATCTCGGAAATTCCATTCAAAGTGGACGCGAGAACCGGGCAGGCGCGGTGGTTGACATTCGTCAGTGTCAGCGAGAACGCGCTTCCCACTGCGCCGCCGCCCAGCGCAGCCGGGGCGATGGTGATCGTCCCATTCGAGCCCACGCCTGTACCTCCGAGGCGGTGTGCCACAGTGTTCCCGGTCACCTTGAAGACGGTGGAGTCACGCAGCGACGGCGCCAGGTTCTGCGCGTTGTCGATCGCCGAATACGGCGTGGCCGAGTCACCTTCGCTCATGATCCGGGCCGTGGACATAAACCGCTGCAGCTCACCTGCAGTCGCAGGGACCCGGCCTTGAACAAAGAAGCCCTTGACAGAGGGAAAGCCCACGATAGCGAGGATGATGACGATGGTGATGACCACGCCCAGCTCGGCCAGCGACCAGCCGCCTTGACGGCGGAGGTCGGCAGATTTGGCGCGTTGGATAGCGCGTTGTGTTGCGATGTTGTCCTGTTGCATCTGAACTCCGATTGTTCGAATGAGTTTTCACCATGAGCCGTTCGCGGTGGCGAGTTGCTACATTGCGTCGATCATCAAGGCGTTGCGCATGTCCATGCTCACGCTCTGGTGCCAAAAGAAGAGGCCAGCCATGACCAGCACTGCGCCGATGAGCGCCGCCCATCGCAGGACCTTTGCGCGGTCTTCCACGCGCTTGAGGATGGTGGTTTCCATGCGTGCTCGGGTCTTCTGCAGGCCGGCGTCTAGGCCGCGTGTGTTCGTGAGGTCTTCGAGGTACCAATAGATCTCGCGATCCAGCAGTCCGACATCAAAGATCTCCGCGCCCTTCTTCGCGTCGTCGAGGCGATTCTGGATAGCTTGAAGACGACGGGTAAGCCAGCGTGTCGCTCCAGGTAACTGGAGTTCAATCGCCTGACGAATCTGCATGACCTTGCCGGCACGGGGCTTTACGGCGGTTGCAGCCGTGCTTACCACTGCGATGGCTTGCACATCTCGGTAGAGCCGGTACGGTCCCCACGTGTCAAGCCAACGGCGCAGCGCGTTGTCCATGTAGGGAAATGAGAGATAGACGGCAAGGCCGAGGGTGATGGATCCCAACCATAGCTGGACACCCTTGTCCCGGATCCACTGCGCCATGTCGAAGAACGCCTGGGTCGACGGACTGAGAAGCTCAAACCGTATGTCAGGCATTGCATCCTGCAGCATGGGTGCTGTGAGGTAGGGCACAGCGAGCATCACCATGGCCCACACCAAGAGCAGCATCAGCGCAGCCACCGCCAAGGTTCCGACAAGGATGGCCCTAAGCTTGGCCGATAACTGCACCACGGCGGCCATGTCGCGCAGCCCGCCTGCGAATACCGCTTGCCCTTGGGTTTGCAGCGAGACGAATTCCGCTACCTCGCGCGGTGGAAGCGTCCGGTGAAGCGTCTTGCCAAGATCGCCCGTTTCCACAATTCGGTGTGCCCAGTAAGCCGACAGGACTCCGCGGGCGCTTTTGCCGTAGCGCTGCGCGTCAGCCTCAAGAATGCTGAGGAACGTCCGGCTACCCTGGGTGTCCTCCGTAATGTCCGCCAAGTATTCGTACCAGTCCGCGCGGGCACGCGCGAACTTGTTGGCGGCCTGGCCTACCCGCGTGAAGTAGAAAGGAACCTTCATCCCTTTTTCCTTTGGCGTAGAAGGGTCGCGAACGCCGTGAAATGAGGCTCGATGTCCCTGGGATCAATCGTGCCTTGGCTCATCTTGTAAACCGCGCAGTCCATGGTGGACTTTCCCTCCATGTCCGGTGCGTCGTACCTGGCCGTGCGCTGCGCGGCGAAGATCTGTCTCAAGCGGATCTCGTCCCCGCTCGCGATGGCACGAAGCGCATCGGGATCGCTAGAAGGCTCGAAGAGTTCAGCTACTGCGGTGCGACTCGCATAGCCGAACAGTTCCGGGATTCCCTTCTTGCGGCAGTGGTCGCACCCCTCCGGATTTCGGATCTTGAGCGGATCGCTGCCGAAGTCGTAAAGGGCTTCGATGTCCGCCAAGTACTGTTGCCAGGTTCCCCGATCTCGGTTGACGCCCATACGGTCCTGGGCACCGTCCAGAAGCGCCACGGCGGGAAGGGCGCAGCTGCACAGTTTGGGCATCAGGGCCTGGTGAACGAGCAGCTTCAACACGCCCGGGGTTCCCAGCGTGCTGCGCGGTATCCCGATTTCGCTGGAGGCGAAGCGCTGCGGAATGGCAAGCGCACTTCCCACGTGCGTCGTGCAATAGAGGTTGCTGCCCGAGAGAACGATGTCTTGAAATGCCGAACCCGTGAGCACATCTCGAATCTCCCCGAGAAAAATGTCGCTAGCTGCGGCACGCTTTAGAGCCATGAGTTTTGACTTCATGGTGTCGCGATCCGAGCCGTCGAGGGACCGCGAGAGACTTGCCTGCAGCACTGCCTCCATGATGAGTTCGACCGGATCTTCGATAGACATGGTCTTTCGCGTTCTGGGCAGGCGCACGATAAGTTGCGCGATGCTCACCGTCTTTCCGGAACCAGGTATGCCACCCATGGCGATGGCGCCGCCCATGCTGCGCATCGCACGTTCGAACTGCGCGATCTGGGACGGGAGGTAGCCAAGGGCCGACATGTCCACCTTTTGAACCTTCGAGTCCACGTCCAGCAGGCGTAGCGTGATGGACGGACCCTTGTCCGCAATGAAGGAGCCCCAGCGAAGCATGTAGCTGCGCCCGTCTACCACTTCATACAGACGTCCCTGTTGCTCATTGGCCATGTCCAGAAAGAGCCCGTTGCCACCACTGACATCCAGCCAGACGACGCTGGCCATGTCCAGGAGCTGATGCGTGGGCATCGCCAACTGCTCCGGCGTGGTGTACTGACCGTCAATGGTGGCGCTAATGCGCGAGGTCGCGGCCGTCGTGTCCACGTTTAGATGTAGATCACTTGTGTCGTTGCGAACCGCCCACGACACGATGTCGTGGAAGCCTTGGCGCACTGCCGATCGTTCTTTCTGGCCGCGGGTCCGGGTGCTTCGCTGGAACACGTCTTGGGCTTGCATCCGCTCACGGACCAGCGTCAGCAAAATAACGGGGTTGATCGTGAAGATCTGTATCGGCCCCTTCGCTGCTTCCATGGCGCGTTGCTCGACTGCGCGGAAGATGTCTGAGTCCATCTCGCGCGCCTTCACAAAAACCGCGTATTGAGGCCCCTCGAGCTCGGCGACGCACGCGGTGACAGCCGACGTCGACCCGCACCAGTCGACCTTCAGCGTCCTGAACGCGGGGTGCATGTTTGCGACGTCTTCGAATGAATCGATATGCTGGTGTCCTGAAGTGTTGGACACTGCCGAGGCTGCCGGGTGCATTTCCAGGACCGGCATCTCTTCTTGCTCGCGCAGGCTTACATGCGCCGTGCGCTTGAGCCGCCGCACAAACTGAATGAGGCGTGAAATCATGGTGTTCCCCGATTGAGGCAGTAGGTGACTACATCCTGGGACTGGTCAGTGAAGCTGGCGCAGGGTTGCGAGACGGCCTGCAAGCGCAGTCCAAGGTCTGCCCCGGCGACCGGCTCGGCACGCCCCGTGCGGTAGTGCGCCCTTCGCCCGGCCTGATCGACCATGACGGTCAACTGCCTGCCCACTCCCATGATGGCGAGGATCCGAGGCGGGGCGACAACGGGTGCCGCGTCAGAATTGGGCTTGGCCGTCTGGGAGGCTGGCAGGCTGGAAGCGGCAACCTGCCCGGGGCCGCCGTTATCCCCCTGCGCCTTGCGCTTTTCCTGTTCGAGTGCCCGCTGGGCATCAAGCTCCAGGAGCTCTTGGACTGTCCGTGGAATTGGCAAGGCTATGTTGACAGCATCTACGCCGAAGACGGGAATCTGCGCCGACACAGATAGGGGAATGGATAAAGTGACCGCTGTGGCGGCGGCGGCGATGAATTGGCCTCGCCACTTGCGTTCATTGCGATTCGACATAGATGGTTCCTTTTAGCGTTGTCACGAAGGCGCTGGTCGTAAGTCCTGCCGTGGCATCCGGCGTGAAGCGCATCTGCAACTGCGTGATTTCGGATGTACGCGGAAGGGCAAGGCCATACAGGGAGCGCAGCGGCGCATTGATCACGAGCGCTCGCGTTGCCGGAAGCTTGATTTCCTTGGGCCTGGCCACAGGTTGTTCCAACCCATTTGGCAGCTTGATGTTCGGGACCGTGATAGGCACTAGTCCAGGCGGTGACAGCGTCAAGTCTTGCAGGGCCGGACGCAGTGCCTGCCAGGATGGCTCCCAAACTTGCCGCATTGCCTTTGCGTCGGGGAGTTCTTCGAGCTTCAAGGGTCTCGCCATTAGCGCTGCTGGTATGTCCCAGGTAGCGGTCGCCGTTTCCAGGTCGGGATGGTCAACCTTCCAGTTCGAGGGCAAGGCCGCCTGCAGCGTGCGATTGTCCGCAAGGCGCGTGCGGTGAAACCTTGCCAAGCAACTGCGCCTCTGGGGTCGGCAGTCCACCTCGGCGAGCCGCCAGCGACCGGGCGCGGTGGGCACCGCCTCGACCTGGCGCAGCAATGGGGCTAGTCCCGACTCTCCAACCGTCTGAGCAGTCTTTGCCCAGGCGCCAACGGCCTTCTTCCACAGTGTCGCTGGATCGATCTCTGGTTGAGCGGCCAGCATTTCTTGCGCAATTCGTGCCTGCCGGTCTTGCCAGAGGCCCATGCCGATGTCCCATGCCTCGTACACCAAAAAAAGGCCCAGAACGGCCCACCACATTGGCGACACCATCGCGAGGCTGAAGCCGGCGCGGCGGAGCGACGACTGCTGGTTGGTATGCGCGGCGAGCTGCTGCAGGGAGAACGGTCGCGACTGCGTGCGGTGGTCTCCATGCACCTGGGCCTCGCTATAGCGCGCTAGCGCCTCATCGAGGGCCCGCTGTGCAGCCTGGGCATCTGCGAACACCGTGTCGCCGCCGGCCTGGACTACGCCGGCGACAACGACGGCGATCCATACGGATTTGTCGGGCAGGTTGAGCGCCACGATGTGCGCTCCGTGACGGTGCATTTGGGCAAACGCGGACGCCGCCGAGTACATGCTGGCGCGTGTCTTTGCGCGGCGCTCCTTGCCTTTGGCGATGAGAAGGCCAACGGAAGGGCTGCGTGCATCGCTGTGAACAAAGTGCGTGGCCTTGACCTTGCGTGCCAGGCGCAGCGCTTCCTTCTGCGGATCCTCACCGAGGACCGTCTGCCACCGAATGCCCAGGACGAGCTGGTTCGATGTGCCGGGAATGGCGACGAGCCGATAACTCAGCCGCCTTGGGGTCTTCTCACGTCGTGCCACGTCAGAATCCTTCTTCGGGGATGGCTGTTACCAGCACGACCGTGAGCATCTGCTTCTCCTGCGAAGCGTCAGACCCGCCCGCGAGCATCGGTGCTTTGCCATCCAGGCGCCGCCTGGTGGAGGTATCCGCGGACTGCTGGTAGCCGCCGATGACGACCTGCTCGCCGGGGCGGACCATCACCTGCTGCACCCGGCCCTGACCGCCGATATCTGTCTGCTGGACGAAGGACTGATCATCGCGGGATCCAACTGGCTCCTTCTTCATTTCGATGAGCCGGCTGTCGTCGTAGGCAATGGTCAACAGCACCTGCCCGTCGTCTTGCGCATCCGGCACGACGGTGAGGAAGGTGCCGACAGTCTTGGTGTCCTGCGTGACCGTCACGGTGGGAGACGATGTATCGGACGTGCTTTGGGTCTGTTGCAGATCCTTGATGTAGTCGAAGGTGCGCCGCGTGTCGTACTTGCTCGGGCGGCGGTTCTGCATCAAGAGCGGGATGCTCTTGTGATCGATGATCGAGCCAAGTTGCGAGAGTGCTGACAGCGCGAGGTTGGTGCCTGCGAAGGGCCCACTTCCCACTCTGGCGCCTACGCTGCCGGCGGCTTTGGCCGCATCCAACATGGGTGCGACGCCGATGGCAGACGCCGTGTTTTCGCGGCCCAGGCTGTTGAACAGAATCGCCCAATCCACGCTTCCCTGGTTGATCCGGTCGCTCTGCACTGTGATTTCTTCGAAGACCAGACGCACGCGACGGGTCATCTGACGGTTTTCGGCGTCGAGGAATTCGCCGATCCTGTCCTGAGCTTCCTTAGTGTCCGTCACCACGATCGTGTTCGACGCGCCGTCCGCGGCCTTGATCACGCCGGCGCGGCTCAGAAACTGGCTGACCTTGCTGACAACCGCCGCCAGCTCGCGCGCTTCATCCTTCGCGCCCGCACTGGTTCTGTCCGCCAACATCGAGTTGGTCGACTTGATATCGCGCTGCAGGTTTTCTTCAGCCGCCTGGGTGGGCGTGCGGACGACGTAGCTCTTGGTTTCCGTCCGGTAAAAGCGCAGCGCGCCGATCTTGTCGTCGTAGCGCCAGTACACGTCTAGACGTAGCGCAATGGCGTCCAGGACCGAGGCCAGAGGGGCTTGGCCGGCCGGCAGGGGAGCCATCTTCGTGCGGGCCACACCCTGGGGCAGCGTTGGACCCGCGATGCGATCTACCGCAGCACCTGGAATGAGCGCCGGGACGAGTGTGTCAGCGGTGCTCGCTCCCAGGCTTAGCGGGTTTACCGTTCCGAGATCGCCCGCTAGACGCGGCAAGAAGTATTCGGCGGGGAGCAGCGCGTCGGCAGTTACCTGGGTCAGGATTCCGGTGGCAATCTGGATCCTATCGGCCAGTGTCTTCAGATCAGCGGAATTGTTCTCAAAGAGCAGCGTCGTATTGACGTTTGCCCTGAGCGCCGGTGGCAGGGTGACTTCGCGGGCCAGCGGCTGCGGTCGGCCGGCGATCCAGGGCAGCTCAACGACCTGGCCCTTTGCGCGGTCGATGTCTCCGGCCTTGAGCTTGAAGTGGTCCAACGCGATGGTGCCGTCGGCTTGGCGCAGAGCTGCCCGGGATTCGACACGGTCGGTGGCTTGCAGAGCGGAACAGCCGGCCAGCGCAGCCAGCATGATCGCGGCCGCTACAGTGCGGTAAGCATTCATGGAATTTCCTCGTCAACGCCACGGCTAGGATTGCGTGGCGGGGGATCGGTTGCAGCTGCGGGTGAACGGCACCATGCGCAGCACGCGGTTGCCGTAGAAGCAGGGGCGGATGGGCGATTCGCTCATGGCGACGGCCTGCGACAGCGCCTGGGTGGCCTCCCGGAAGGAGGCCACCTCGAACTCGGCCGGAGCCTGTATGGGTATATCGAAATTCAGTTCCCACTGATCAGGCCCGAAGGTCCAGTTGGCGTCCGCTGCCCAGCGCACGAGCGCTTGGCGGACCGTCCCGTCTTGCGGGCTGACCCGCCAAATCTGTTTAGGCGGTTCGACGACTTCCGGTTCGGCGACGGGTTTGGTCTGGGCAACTTCCACGGTCACGACGGCGCCAGCTGCCGGCGTGACTTGTTGCGGACTTGCGCTCACATCGGTGGTTTGTGCGGTCGCTTCATTTGCCGCTACCGGCGTCGGCGCCGGCGCAGAGGTGCTGGCGCTAGGCGTTGCTTCAATAACGGCCGGCGGCAGCGCGCTGGCGGCGGGTGGGGGGCTTTCATGCTTGGGCGGCGCTTCGGGCACGGGGATGGGGGGAATGTCTGCCGAGGCCAGGGCCGTCGGCGATTTACCCGGTAGAACGGTGAGCGGATCCGCATGGTTGATGAGGATGCGTCCGGAGTCCGGAGGCGTCGGCGGGGCGGGCGGGGCGAATCCGCAGGCCGAAAGGAGGCAGGCCGCCGAGACGACGGCCGCCAATAGCGGTGCTTGCATGGGGAGGTCCTAAGAGTTACTTGAGCGCGCGGGGCATTACGCCCTGTCGTTCAAGTTCGAGATGGACGGCGCGTAGCTCGCCGGGTTGGCTCTGTCGCCTTGTGAGTAGGAGCAGTTCGAGAAGGATAGGCAGCAGCGAACCGTCGGTCTGCCCGCTCGGGGCGTTGTCCAGCAGGGTGAGGCGAAGTTGCGCGACGTGTTCGGCGACCTGGTCGTCGACTTCCAGCCGATCCCGCAGGTATGCGGAAAGCGTCATGCCTCGATCAGCAGCAGCCTGTTCGTATCGACGGCGCGCTGCATCGGACAGCCGGAACGTAATCGGGCGTTCAAGCAGGGAGCGCATGAAACCGGGCCTCTTCCACAACGATGTGGCCCATGGCCTCGGCGAATGCTTGGCGGAACGCCGATCGGCGAATCCGGCGCTCGAGGGGGGAGTCGGGCTTGTCTTGACAGTGCAACCGGAACTGCTGATCGCGATACTGAGCCGGGGGGACGTCCGGAGCGGTTTCAAACCACGTTCTTGCGGCATGGCGGGCAGCTCGAGCCGTAGACGGAAATTCAAATGCGGCGCCGGAGGGGTAGGCGGCGGACGACTGAACCATATAGATCCTCTGCGAATGACGCGCGCACCACGGCCTGCCGCCGTTGGCGGCATACGCGGTGTTGCAGGTTTAGCTAACTGTCCAGCGTGGCTGGGATGTGCCGCAAAGGGAGCGGGTTGTGGCTGCTGGCGTGTGTGTTGGGATGCCGAAGACGCAGTTGTCAGGCTAGGTTGGCCCCCGAGCGGACCTTGACCAAATCTTGACCACAGTCATTAAAAAAGAGTGCAAAACCCTGCATGTCACTGTCTGAATGTCCAGTGATTGAAAGGGGGCTATCGTTGCAAGTCTCTGATTAGAAAGACATTCTGACTTGCAGGGAATTGCAGATCGGCGGACTTTTAATCCGTTGGTCGCGAGTTCGAGTCTCGCACAACCCACCACCCCCTGCCTTTTTACGAAGGCAGAAGAGAATCAAGCACCTGCGAGCGATCGCGGTGCTTTTTTTTCGTCTGTAGGGGCGAGGAGGGGTGATCTACTGCGCGATCAACCGCGCGATCAGGCGTGCGCTGGCCGCGCGATGCACAAGCTGGCGCAAACAAGCCCG
>RCUK01000185.1_pt1 | contig 69822 bp, 62 predicted proteins | sample 2166381 | NCBI WGS metagenome assembly RCUK01 (sample SAMN09932809, study PRJNA488358) | compost metagenome | isolation source: compost soil in an enriched community | place: Germany: Experimental Botanical Garden | reverse complement strand
GAGAGATTTTGGGGCGCTTGGCGAGCAACATCGCGAAAGTAATTCGTGGTAAGCATAAGCCTACATTCACCCCTCACGTAGACTGCGGAGATAACGTGATCGTTATCAATGCGGACAAAATCAAATTGACAGGAAACAAATTAGGCGACAAAGTTTACGTTCGCTACACTGGATACCCAGGTGGTCAACGCTTTGTTTCTCCAAAAGAGTTAATGGCTAAATTCCCTGAACGCATCATTGAAAAAGCTGTTCGTGGTATGCTTCCTAAAAACCGTTTAGGTCGTCAATTGTTTAAAAACCTTTACGTTTATGCTGGTACTGAGCACAAGCATGAAGCACAAAATCCAAAACCAGTTAAATTTTAAGGAGAATCGTCATGTCAACAACTAACACTTCAGGAAGAAGAAAAACTGCTGTTGCCCGCATTTACTTAACTGCTGGTAGCGGAAACATTATCATAAACGGTAAAGACTACAAAGAGTATTTCCCAACATTACCTTTGCAATACATCGCTACACAGTCATTGAACGTAGCTGGTGAATTAGCAAACTTTGATGTAAAAGTAAACGTTAACGGAGGTGGTGTTAAAGGTCAAGCAGAAGCTGTTCGCTTAGCGATCGCAAAAGCTTTGGTTGAACTTAACCCAGAAGTTAAACCTGCATTACGCGCTAAAGGTTTAGTAACACGTGATGACCGTATGGTTGAACGTAAGAAACCAGGACGTCGTAAAGCTCGTAGAAGATTCCAATTCAGTAAACGTTAATCAAAGGAGGATCAAAAAATGGCAAGAACTACTTATCAAGATTTATTGGATGCAGGTGTGCACTTTGGTCACCTTACACGTAAATGGGATCCGAAAATGGCTAAGTACATTTTCATGGAACGTAACGGTATCCACATCATTGACTTGAACAAAACTCTTACGAAATTAGAAGAAGCTGCTTCAGCTATCAAACAAATCGTAAAATCAGGTCGCAAAGTTTTATTCGTCGCAACGAAAAAACAAGCAAAAGAGATCATCGCACAACAAGCAAAAGAGGTTAATATGCCTTTTGTAACTGAGCGTTGGTTAGGTGGTATGCTTACAAACTTCGCTACAGTTCGTAAGTCTATCAAAAAAATGTCTAACATCGACAAAATGCAAAAAGACGGTACTTATGATGTATTGTCTAAGAAAGAAAAGTTGATGATTCAACGTGAGCGTATCAAATTAGAAAACCTTTTAGGAGGTATCGCTGATTTGAACCGTTTACCAGCTGCTTTATTCATCATCGATGTGAAAAAAGAACACATCGCTGTTTCTGAAGCAATGAAATTGAACATCCCTACTTTTGCAATGGTAGATACAAACTCTGATCCTTCAAACATTGATTTCCCAATCCCAGCAAATGATGACGCTAGCAAATCTATTAGCTTAATCGCCGGTATCATTGGTCAAGCAATCCAAGAAGGTTTGGACGAGCGCAAACGCGACAAAGAAGAAGAAGCTGAAAAAGATGCTGCTGCTGCTAAAGCAAAAGCTGATAATGGTGAAGCTTCAGAAGCTAAACGTCCTCGCAAAGCGAAAGACGGAGAATAATATTTTTATTCCAAACCGGATGGCGTAGCGTTAGTTTCTGGAAAAGTTTACTTTTCTTGAGCTAGCCTCTCTGTCCGGTTTTTTGGTTTAACAACACTTGTTTATCAAGGAATGTTAAACTTCATATTAGCTTAACATGTTTTAAGTTAATATTGTACAAATTTCAGTCGTAAATAATAATAAAAAGAAATAAACATGTCAGTACAAATTTCTGCATCAGATGTAAACAAATTGCGTCAACAAACTGGCGCTGGTATGATGGATTGTAAAAAAGCTTTAGTTGAGTCAAATGGTGACTTTGAAGCTGCTGTAGATTACTTGCGTAAAAAAGGCGCTAAAGTAGCTGCTAGCCGTCAAGATCGCGACTCTAACGAAGGTGTTATCATCGCTAAAGCGACTGCTGATGGTAAATCAGGTATCGTAGTTGAAGTTAACTGTGAAACTGACTTCGTAGCTAAAAACGCAGACTTCGTAGCTTTCGCTGAAAAAATTGCAGATCTTGCATTAAACAATAAACCTGCTTCTTTGGAAGAATTAAAAGGTTTGGAACTTGATGGCAAAAACATCGCTGATTCTTTAATCGAGCAAACTGGTGTAATTGGTGAGAAAATTGACGTTTCTAAATACGAAACTATCACTGCTGAAAAAGTTATTGCTTATATCCACGGTAACTACCGTCTAGGTGTATTAGTAGGTCTTTCTGCTGATGCAGCTGGTGCTGAAGAAGCTGGTAAAGATGTAGCAATGCAAATTGCTGCAATGAACCCAATTGCAATCGACAAAGATGGTGTTGATCAAAACACAATCGAGCGTGAAATCGCTATTGCTAAAGAACAAATCATCGCTGAAGGAAAACCAGCTGAAATGGCTGAGAAAATTGCTCAAGGTAAATTGAACAAATTCTTCAAAGATACAACTTTGTTAAACCAAGAATTCGTAAAAGATTCTTCTAAAAACATTGCTCAATTCTTAGATTCTGTTTCTAAAGGATTGACTGTAACTGCTTTCAAACGTGTACAATTAGGCGCATAAGCATACCTCCATTCCATTCAGAATGGAAATTTTAAAGCAGGAGCTATTCGATGAATAGCTCCTGCTTTTGTTTATATCTCTACCTCCATTTATTCCTGAACTATTTCTATCCGCTCCACCGTGGCTTTTATTTTATCCCAAATTTGTGTAACTTAAGGATACATAAAAACTGGACAGCATATGGGCATGTTAAAGGAAAACGCGTTAAAAGGAAAACGAATTTTGATTACGGGTGGTGGTACAGGTCTAGGGAAAGCCATGACAGATTACTTTCTCGAGCTTGGCGCCTCTTGCCTGATCACAAGCCGCAAGGATGATGTTATACAACATACAGCAAACGAATTTTCGGAAAAACATCAGGCAAAATGTCTTGCAGTCGCTGGAGATGTCCGCAATTATGAGGATGTCGAGCGCGTCGTCGCCTTTGGGTATGAACATTTGGGCGGGATAGATATCCTCATAAACAATGCTGCCGGAAATTTTATCTCGCCTACCGAACGTTTAAGCCACCGAGCTTTCGAATCTGTTATTGGTATTGTCCTCCAAGGGAGTATAAACTATACCTTAGCACTTGGAAAGCGATGGATTGAGGCAAATGAACTTAATAAAGCTATACTCAGTATTGTCACAACTTATGCTTGGACGGGGTCGGGCTATGTTGTTCCATCTGCAACAGCTAAAGCCGGAGTTCTTGCGCTAACCAGATCTCTAGCTGTAGAATGGGGAAAAAAAGGAATAAGACTCAACGCCATAGCTCCAGGGCCATTCCAAACTTCAGGTGCCATGGAACGGTTACTCCCGGGCGAATTAGGAGAACTCATCTCACCTACCAAACGTATCCCCTTAGGCCGCTTGGGCAAACTGGAGGAACTCGCCAACCTCGCGGCCTATCTGGTATCCGATTACGCCAGTTATATCAACGGTGATGTTATCACGATAGATGGCGGCGAGTGGCTTAAGGGGGCAGGTGAGTTCAATGGATTGGATATTATTCCTGAAGATCAATGGGATACTATTGAACAGATGACCAGAAATGCAAAAAGCACCTGATAATCGTTTAAAATAACGAATGAGTTTATTTTATCGTGAATACGTAACTGTAATCCATGCAGATTTAAAAGCGGAAAAAGTAAAGTCTTTAATCCATTTTTCTTAGGTTTGTAACGATTATTTTCCAATAGGGTCTGTACATATGATGAATTTATCTTTCGAATCTCAAAAAATCAAGCACAAAGAAAAATTAGAACTCAACAAAACGGGTTTTGATTTTGCATTAGTTTATATCTCCGAAGGCACACTCGTTTCGAAGGGGAATAACTTAAAATTTTCAAAAGAGAATTTACTTTTTTTGAATAAAGATTTCGAAACACTTGAGACAAAAAAGGATTCAATCGCATTTGCACTTTATTTCTCAAACTCCTATTTTAAAGACCTGCACTTTATACAACAAAATTTCAGACTTTCTCACAATCCGGTTGATATCTTCAACTCGAAGACTTTATTGAATAAGAGCCTATCGCTTAAAAAGGAAAATAAAAAACTAATCGAGCGCATAATATCCCTGATCCAACAATATGAGAGTGAAGAAACAGCAGAATCAATTTTTATATTCCACCAGATAATGTCCCTCTTCGCTTTAGTCGAAAATATATTGAAGGATCTGGAGCTACCTATTAACGAGTCATATGAAATGTCTCAAGAGATCGAGCAATACATACAGCAAAACATTTATTTCCCGGATAAATTACAAATCAGGTCAATCGCAGATCAGTTCCAAATTTCTGCAAATTATTTTGGGGCATTTTTTAAAAAAAGATATTCAAAAAGCTACAAAGTATATATAGATGATATCCGTATTAAACTAGTTGAAGAGAGATTAGCATCCAACAGATACACAATGAAACAAATTGTAGAAGAATTAGGATTTAATGATGAAAGTCACCTAACCAATTTCTACAAAAAGAAAAGAAATATTACACCCAGCTCTTATAAAAGAGCTAAAAATAGTGCTTAATTGTCAAGCTGGATTACACCATTAAGATCGTGATTTAAAGAGCGTTGAATAGCCTCATCCAAAATAAGAATCTTCTTTCCTTGAAAGGTAGCTGCATCATCACTTTCAAAATTTGAGGTACTGGAATTAAAAGAATCCAACTTCATCGGGAAATAAATTGGGTTCTCGTCTTCAGCTCGACCAATGGTCAATAAAATATTGTAGCCTTGTAGGCGTAAACTCTGTAAAGTCTGATAATTTAAACGCTTGAAGATCATAATTCCTATTTTAAGATAGAACAAACATATAATTACATTGTTTTAATGCTTTAACCATTTTTTGTGTTTTTATCTTTCAGAAGGGTATTCTGAATACATAATCTCTTAATACTTTTGGAATAATCGTTTTGCCGAATAAATTCAAAACTTTTTTTTTTGAGAACTGTTTTACAAATGAATAACATGAGTAGGATTATGTCAAAAAAAGAGCATAAAAATGGGAAAGTCGAAGAAGACTATTCCGATATGGATCAGGACCTTGCTTTCAATGAAGAGCTTGATAGTTATGAAATGGATGTCGATGACAATGACCCAGATTATGACCACCCCGCCGACTATGATACAGTAGCTGAGGGCTCAATTGATGATGATTCAACATACGATGATTCTAATCCATTTGTCGGAGATGAATATGCAACACAAGATGAGCTCGAAGAAGAAGGTCTAGATGAAGCTAACATGCGAATTGAGACTTTTAAACATGAACGGCTATCCCCTTTGGACAAGAAATTAGCCGAGAACGAAGAAGATCTGAGAGATGATCTTGATGAAGAGGGCTATCCTAAAAACGACAGGTAGTTTTTCCGAAAATAACATAGTTTTTGAAGGGACCAGAAGGTCCCTTTTCCATTGATTAAAATAGAGACTTTCTTCTTAAAATCACTATGCATATACTTTTCAATTGGAAACTATAACTCCAATTTTTTATGTAAGTTTACTTTGAAGATTATAATCATATGGAAAGTATATTACCTCTCATCCGGATTGTTGACTTAAAGAAATCATACGGAGAAAAAGAAATATTGAAAGGAATCAACCTCGATATATTTCCAGGTCAAGTTATCGGGTATATTGGCCCAAATGGTGCCGGCAAATCCACTACCGTTAAAATATTAACAGGACTAATCGAAGATTTCACAGGCACTGTAGAAGTTAATGGCATCAATATTCAAGAAGATCCACTTGCAGTAAAAGCACTATTGGGATATGTTCCCGAAAACGCAGAATTATATGACGTCCTGACTCCCATGGAATACTTGGATTTTGTAGGTAAACTCTATGGAATGGAAGATAATTTGATTCTAGAACGCTCCTTAAAACTGCTAGCAGCCTTCGGTCTTGAATCTAATGCAAATAATAGGATGGATACCTTCTCCAAAGGAATGCGTCAAAAAGTACTTTTAATTTCAGGAATTATTCATAACCCACAAATCATCATACTGGATGAACCATTATCTGGACTCGATGCCAATGCTGTTATCTTTGTCAAAGAACTTATCTCATTACTTGCAAAAGAAGGGAAAACAATTTTCTATTGTTCACATATGATGGACGTTGTTGAAAAAGTATCTGATCGGATTTTACTGATAAATCAGGGCAGCATCATTGCGGATGGTACGATTGAGGAACTAAAAACAGATCCTAACGAATCATTGGAGCATATATTTGCTAAATTAACCAATACAGGCAACAGTGCATTAGACGCTTCCAATATCATTACAGCAATTCAATAACATGGAAAAATTTATCTTAAAATTTATCCTTCTTTTTCGTGGGGTTTGGAAAGGCTTGGGCATCAATTATGAACAGTTTAAGATCATCTTAGAAACCAAAGTAATCTTAGAGAACAGAAAGCCGATTAGCTTTAGGAAACGTAGCTCAGGAAAATCATCTTCTTCGTCATCGATTTTACAATTTTTATTGTATCTCATCTTTGGCCTGATATTCATGGTAATTATTTTTTCGATTTCAGATAGGTACTTAGCCATTTCGATTATGCTACTCAGTTTCATTAGCATGTTAAGCATTACGTTGGTATCCGATTTTTCCCCCATATTATTAGATACCCGGGATCAGTATATCATTATGCCTAGACCAGTTAATGACAAGACTTTAGCTATTTCCCGAATAACTTTTATTGCAATCAAGCTTTTTAATCAAGTAATTGCGTTGACCTTACCTGTGCTGATCTATGTATTATTCAATTGGGATATCGTCTCCGTCTTTCTCTTATGCCTGCAGCTTATACTAAGCACATTAATCGCGCTGATATTTGTTAATGGATTTTATCTGATTAGCATCAAATATCTCCCCATCCAAAAGTTTAAAGATGTAATTACTTATATACAGATCGGTCTCTCACTGGTTCTTTTTCTATCTTATTATGTTGGCCCAAATTTGATCCAATCTATTGTGGAATCTCATTTAACGATGGAACAGCTCAGATTTCTTTGGATATTCCCAAGTACCTGGATTGCATCATTCCAACCATTACTCTTTGGTAACCATAATGTACATTTGGTCATCTTATCAACACTGGGAATACTAACTCCCTTTGCTGGTATCTACGCTTGTACTAAGCTGTTTTCACGTGGATTTAATGCAAAAATAGCTGCGCTAGCAAGTGCCGATAACATCCCTAGTGAAACTTCACAATTAACCCGAGATAATCCCTCCAAATTACCGCTATATAAAAGGATCTCTTCGAGCGTTTGCTCATCCCCTGTTGAAGAGGCTGGATTTGGCATTGTATGGCTGATAAGTTCTAAAACGAGAGAATTTAAGCAACAGCTATACCCTTCGTTGGCTTATCTACCTATTTATTTTGTATTTTTATTTCTACGTACAGGAGATGATCTCCCAATAGCTGGCAAAATCGCGAAACTTCGGGATTCAGGCTTGTATATCATTATGTTTTATCTTTCGTTATTGACCATATTAACCGTTTTCCAGCTTATTACACAAAGTAATAAATATAAAGCGGCCTGGGTCTACCATGTTACTCCGATACAAAAACCGGGACAACTGATGACTGGAGTTCTCAAAGCATGTCTTATTAAATATGTTTTGCCGTTCAACATACTGTTTCTTTCTATCTGTGTACCGCTATTTGGTCTCAGTTCTATTAATGATCTGCTATTATCTTCCGCTATCGGCGGTATCGAAAGTATTCTGATTATGCTTTTTATCGTCAAAAACTATCCGTTTTCTAAGGCTAGTCAATCCAATTCAAAAGCAATAACTAATTTACTGATATTAGGTCTATTGGGTATTTTAGGATACTTACATAAAACAATTTTCCACTATGAAACTCTAATTTGGATCTTAGCCGGACTTGCATGGGTCGTATTCTTTTTTATGCTGAAGTACCTACAGAGAGAAGACTGGAAAGGCTTAGCTTACGACGACAATTGATTAAACAGATAAAAAAAGCTCCATTAAAGGAGCTTTTTTTATCTAATTCGTCAAAATCAAAGCACAGAATATCTTCGTGCTTTTCTTTTATCCGGTTATCTTTTATTTATCCGTCCTTTAAATCGGCTCATACCATCCATCAAAACTTCAACGATTATTCTTCCTGCAGGTAAATGACTCACATCATAATTCAGGACCGCCTGTTGAATGGATTTGTATTCGTGTTTTTGCCACAAAACGCCATCAACCATAAAAAGCACAGTCATCTCACTCGGTTTATTGGCCACCACGCTCAGTTGCGTCTTATCCACAACCGACCTTGGATAAAGCGAGAAGGCATATTGCGTTGAAATTGTGTTCATCTCAAATCCACTTTTGGCATTGAAACTAAGCATTTCGCCATTTCCACAATCGCTTTCAAAAGCATGAATAAGGTTTCCTTTCAGATCGAAGATCCGTAAATGGCCATCACCATTTTCAGGTTGTGCCCAAAACTGCAGTCCGTTACCTGCGGTATCAACCAAATAGAGTGAGTGATTTCCCTCAGTAAGGTGTAAAGTATCTCTATACATCGTTACCGCAGCCAGTTGGGAGCCATTTTTACGAAAGACCGTATCCTGCTTTGCATTAATTAGAAATATACGATTATCCGCCGGTTTATTATTGGTCATAAACTCCAAAATAAAATCAGTGGGAAATTTCTGCAGAGCTGTAAAGACGCTTTCCGCCTTATTGTCTGTGGGCCATGCATCCGGCTTTCCATTAGGCTTAAGAAGTGACACCGTGAATACATTCTCCCGATCTTTTTCCTGTATTTCTCCGGGTAGTATAACTTCTGCAACTTGATTAAAAGAAAGATTACCTTTCCAATGGAAAGTTTTGACAGGAAATCCTTTCGTGCCATAAACAATTTCTAGGGATCGAATCGGGTCAGCACCTAAATTTCTGAAAGAGATCCTTGGGCCAGCACTTGCCGGATTTAATCTAGAGAAACGCTGTTCATCACTTGGAACCATTATTGACTCGACTGCAACATCAACTTTTTGTTTAGGGGCTGAATATTGAAACAAGTAAGCGGATATATTTTCGACAGCCTGTACATTGTCTGTCGCTGTATAGGGTTCCATCTGTAAGGCAACTTGATGAGTGCCAACTCTGGTAAATACATCAATAAAATCAGGCTGCTGTAAATCTCCAGGACACCAATATGCGCGGTCATGTACCCAGGTACCGCCTTGTGGATAAAGTGGGTTACCACCACATTTCTTCCACATATCACGTCTGTCTACAGTCTTTCCATCGAAGGTGAGTTCGCGCCATCGGCTACAGAATTCACTACAGCCACGTGGTTTATCCATACCATGCCCTGTATGCTGAATACGTATTCGGCTCAATGCTGCTCCCGGACTCGAGGTATATGTTATTGGTCGTAGATTTTCTGCTATCTTTTCGTTGACATCCCCATATTTATATGCTTTATTCCACAGCGCTGTTATTCCCAATGGGGTAACGACTGGTGGACCTGATAAAATTTCAAAATCTACAGTAAGTGCCCACCCTACAGTCTTGTCCTCAAAACCAGAATGAGTATAGACAATTTCCACGCTATCCCTTAAGAAAGGAGCAAAATCAGTTACATCGACCTGCCATTTCCAACTCCATCCTTTATTGTAGATACTACCATATGGCGTAAGCATTCTTCCTAATTCATAATTTAGCGCAGGTCCATTATTCCCTCCTTTACGACGCAATACGATGTGATCCAAATAGTCCCAATGCGCTGTGCGCAAACTATCTGGGCTCCCCAGCGTAACAAACATGGTAACCTTTCTTACAGGATAGTTTTCTTTCGGAAATACCCCCCAAGCTGGATAGGAATTCTCGCCTTTCTGTACATCACATAGAATGGTTTTCCGTTGATGCGTAATGACATGGCTTATTGTGCCTGGTTGTGCAAAAACATGGTAGCAGATAAAAAAGCAGAATAGGGCTAGTATAGGTCTTATATTCATTATTTAAATATTATTCTTGAAACAATACAAAGATTGATGTACTCTTGTCAGCGGCGAAAAAAAAGAAAATGCAATAAAAAGGAAATACATGCAATCATAAAAAAAGCATCAATCTTAACAAGACTGATGCTTTTGGTAGCGGGGAGCAGAATCGAACTGCCGACCTTTGGGTTATGAATCCAACGCTCTAACCATCTGAGCTACCCCGCCGTTTCGGTATGCAAATATACCACTTCGTATGTCAATTCAAAAGATTTTTTTATTTTTTTACCAATTCTAGCCTATTTAAAACTCGCATTAAACACAACAAACTCATTTTTAACTCAATAAATTTACGATTGAAAAATAGAAAATGAAATTGAATAAATTGATAGCCCAAAAAACAACATATTTATCAAAAAACAGGGGCAACTTTTTACAAAAAAACTTGCAATAACAAAATAAATATGTATTATTACAAATAATAAGTTGATGCAATAAAAAGCAATTTTGGAAGAGATTTGTAGCGGGGAGCAGAATCGAACTGCCGACCTTTGGGTTATGAATCCAACGCTCTAACCATCTGAGCTACCCCGCCATTTTGGGAATGCAAATATAGCTTATTTTTGATTTAAACAAACTAAAATTTAAAAAAACATTTTTATGGCAGATAAAATAAAATTCCAACTAGAATATATCATCAACTCTTCACCTAGAATTTTATTTCCGTATTTGCAAGAACCAAACGAATTGGCACAATGGTTTGCAGATGATGTAAACTATAAAGACACCGTTTATACTTTCATTTGGGATGACGAACCTCACCGAGCAAAAATTGTAGCATCGAAAGAAAATAAATCTGTACGCTTTAAATGGCTCGATGATGATCCTTATTATTTCGATCTGGAGATCGATCAAGATGAGCTAACAAACGATGTCGCTCTTAAAATAACAGATTACGCTAAAGAAGAAGACCTTGAAAACAGAAAGTTAATTTGGAAAAATTCAATAGTCTATCTTCAAAGTGTTATAGGTGCATAAAAAAGCCTATCTTTGCAATATATTTCCACTAAGGGCTCCAGCAGGAGCTTCTTAGTTGGGAGATGCCTTAATGTAAAGGCATCAATTTGCTTTGCGTCACGGATGAAAAAGGTTCATTTACTTATTCTTCAAGCTTTCATAAAACCATTTATTGTCACATTCTTTATTGTGATGTTTGTCTTATTGATGCTTTTCCTATTCAAGTACATTGATGATTTAATTGGAAAAGGATTTGAATGGTATACGATCATGGAGTTGATTGGATATCAATGTATTGTTCAAATCCAAATGGCAATGCCTTTATCCATGCTCCTCTCTTCCATTATGACTTTCGGAAACCTGGGTGAAAGCTATGAATTAGTTGCGATCAAGGCTGCGGGCGTATCTTTACGTAAAGCGATGACACCGCTATTTATACTCGTTGCAATTTTCGCGACAAGTTCTTTTCTGTTCTCCGACTATATTCTCCCAGTAGTGAACCTAAAAATGGGTACGCTGCTTACAGATGTGCGTAATAAAAAGGCAGATTTTCTTATCAAACCTGGAATCTTTAATAACACCATTCCAGGTTACTCGATCCGTGCCAAAGGAAAAAACAAAGCAGGAACAATTCTCTATGACTTGATGATTTATGATCATCGCGGCGGTAATACAGCCAATAATGTACTTATGGCTAAAGAAGGGTATATTTATAACTCTCCGGACAACAATTATATGATCCTAAAACTTAAGGATGGTATCCGCTACGAGGAAGCACGGACTAAAAACTCCAAAACCTACGATCCACGTCAGCAATTTACGCGATTTAAGTTCAAGGAAACAGAGCAAAAGTTTGATATGGGAAGTTTTCAACAAGGTAAAACTGATGAAAATCTCTTCAAGAGCCACCATGCTATGTTAAACCTGAAACAGTTAGACATGTACATCGATTCCAACCATATTAAGATAGACAGTATGGGAAAGGCAATCGTGCGCACATTAGACACCCGATATAATATTTATTCGAAATATTTTAGTGCGAATCAACCCGGACAGCCGAAGGTCAAAGAGGCTAAGATCAAACCTTTTAAAAATTTGCTTACAGATCTCGTTCCCCAAGAACAACGAGCACAGATCACTATGAATGCGCTGAACCAGTTGAATTATTTAAAGGAAGATCTGAACGGCCGTACACTTGAGTTTAAAGATTACAAATCAAAAGATATCCGCTATCGTATTGAATGGCATCGCAAGTTTACCCTAGCTGTCTCCTGTCTTTTACTATTTGCAATCGGAGCTCCTCTAGGAGCCATTATCAGAAAAGGAGGACTTGGTCTCCCGGTAGTGATGGCCATCATTTTCTTTCTGATCTATCACATTATCTCTACAGTAGCAGAAAAGACAGCTAAAGATGGTGCCATATCATCCGCCATAGGCATGTGGATGGCCATTATAGTCTTAACACCATTGGCCGCTTTTCTAACATACAAGTCAACGACAGATTCCGCCTTATTTGATATTGATCAATATAAATTAAAAATAGAAGCTGCTTGGAAGTGGATTAAAGAAAAGCTTGCAAAGAAGAATAAATTGAAAGAATCACATTAGATTGTGACAACACTATTATAAATAAATTTAGATTCTACACTAACTTTGTACCAATTACAATATATCAATAAATGGATTTCAAATTAAACACGATCGAAGAAGCGATCGCTGATATACAAGCAGGAAAAGTAGTAATCGTCGTGGATGACGAAGATCGCGAAAATGAAGGTGATTTTGTCACAGCAGCCCGCAATGCAACTCCCGAAATCATCAACTTTATGGCGACTCACGGTCGTGGACTAGTATGTGCCCCAATTACAAAAGAAAGAGCAGATGCATTACATCTCGATCTAATGGTGGGACAGAATACAGCGGTTTATGAAACGAACTTTACCGTTTCCATTGACTTACAGGGATATGGTTGTACAACCGGAATTTCTGCGTCAGACCGCTCGAAAACAATTAAAGCAATGATTGATCCTAATATTCATTATGAAGAATTAGGTAGACCGGGACATATTTTCCCGTTAATAGCAAAAGATGGTGGCGTATTACGTCGTACAGGACACACTGAAGCTACTGTTGACCTTGCTCGATTAGCCGGATTTGAACCAGCGGGTGTATTGGTTGAGATTCTAAAAGAAGATGGTGAAATGGCCAGACTTCCGGAACTAATGGAAGTTGCTAAAAAATTTGATTTAAAGATCGTTAGTATTGAAGATTTAATTGAATACCGTCTTAAGCACGACTCTTTAATCAATGAAGAAGTCACTGTTAATATGCCAACGCAATTTGGTGATTTCAAGATGAAAGCCTTTACACAAAAAGACACCGGCGAACAACATTTGGCGCTTTATAAAGGCGAATGGAATGAGGATGAACCTATTTTAGTGCGTGTACACAGCTCTTGTGTTACGGGTGACATTTTTGGTTCTTGCCGTTGTGACTGTGGCCCTCAATTGCACAAAGCAATGGAAATGATCCAGCAAGAAGGCAAAGGTATCATTGTCTATATGAATCAAGAAGGCCGCGGTATTGGACTGATCAACAAGTTACATGCTTACAAATTACAAGAGAGCGGCTTGGATACGGTAGATGCCAATGTGCAATTAGGATTTAAAGCAGATTTGAGAGATTACGGTGTAGGAGCCCAGATTCTTAGAAATCTTGGTGTAACCAAGATGCGCCTGATGTCAAATAACCCAACAAAACGAGCCGGCTTAGTAGGCTATGGTCTTGAAATCGTAGAAAATGTACCCATTGAAATAACTGCAAATCCCTTTAACGAAGAATATTTAAAAACTAAACGGGATCGCATGGGACATACCATCATGAAAAATCTATAAAAAAGTTTTAAAAAAAGCGGTGTTTTTAACACCGCTTTTTCTTTGGACTATAGCTGAATAAGCTCCCCTCATAGTAAAAATTGTTCTCTTTTTATGATCTTGTAATGGCAGTACTTTCAATAAATAGAAGTAACTTTATACTATGGAACAACAAGGAAGACATATCATCTTTTTCGATGGTGATTGCTTGATTTGTAATCGCTTTGTTCAAATACTATTAAGGATAGATCACAAAAAGAAATTCTTATTTAGTTCCCTGCAATCTGAATTAGCACAGACTGCGCTAACAAATATTCCCAAAAACATAGACTCCATCGTTTACTCCTCTCCAGCAGGTAGTTACATCAAAAGTGAGGCCGTTCTCAAAATCTGTAAGCAATTGGGGTTTCCTTACACTACATGCTATTTATTCAAGATCTTACCACTCAAGTGGAGAGATGCACTTTACGATTACTTTGCCAAAAACCGTTATCGATGGTTTGGGAAGAATGAATCTTGTGCCATACCGACGAAGTCTGAGCGACAAAGATTCATTTAACAAGGCAACAATCATATGAAGGTGAAGTTTAGCAAACTTCAAATTTTATTTGTGACCATTAAATTTACATCGATGAAAAATACACTTTTAATTGACGGTGCCTATATCAATGGGAAATTTATTACATCAAAACATACTTTTGACGTGGTAAATCCTGCAACAGGAAAAGTTATTGCTTCGTTGCCCGATCTAAAAGTAATTGATTGTACGAAGGCTATAATTGCTGCGGACAAAGCTTGGAGAAGCTGGAAAAACATAACGGTAACGGAACGTTGCAACATCGTCCGTAAATGGTACGATCTTATTCAACAACATAAAGATGATCTTGCAGAGATCATGACCTTAGAAAGTGGTAAGCCTTTGAACGAATCTAAAGTTGAGGTTGATTATGGCAGTTCCTTCATAGAATGGTTTTCGGAGGAAGGAAAAAGAGCTTATGGAGAAACGATACCTTCTCTTAAAAAGGGAAATAGAATGCTGACAATTAGACAAGGTGTTGGCGTCGTAGCTGCAATCACGCCATGGAATTTCCCTTTAGCCATGATTACCAGAAAAGTCGCTCCAGCATTGGTCGCAGGCTGTACTGTTGTTCTAAAACCAGCCTCCCAAACCCCATTTTCTGCTATTGCATTAGCCAAACTAGCGGAAGATGCAGGCGTACCTAAGGGTGTGTTTAATGTCATTACGGGAAAAGACAGTGCAGGTATCGGAAAGGAACTAGCAACGAATGATCTAGTCAGAAAATTGTCCTTTACAGGTTCAACCGAAGTAGGGAAAACACTTATAGAACAATCAGCCTCTAACATTAAAAAAGTATCTATGGAGCTCGGTGGTAATGCCCCATTTCTAGTTTTTAATGATGCCGATATTGAAACTGCTGTAGAAGGTGCTCTCGCCGGCAAGTTTAGAAACTCCGGGCAGACATGTGTATCTATTAATAGGTTTCTAATACAAGAAGATGTTTATGATGAGTTTTCATTGAAACTTAGCCATGCTGTCAGTAAATTGAAAGTTGGTAATGGACTTGACAAAGGCGTCCAGATAGGCCCCTTAATCAATGCAAAAGGATTAGAAAAAGTACAGCATCATGTACAAGACGCATTAAATCACGGTGCCGAATTGGCTACTGGAGGAAAGGTCATCAAAGATCTATTTTTCCAACCAACTGTGCTGACCAACGTTCCGAAAGAAGCGCTTACATTCCGCGAGGAGACTTTTGGTCCGATTTGCGCCCTTTTCAGTTTCAAAACAGAAGAAGAGGGAATAGCAATGGCCAATACGACTGAATTTGGACTAGCCTCCTATTTTTATAGTACAAATATAAATCGCTGTTTTCGTGTCGCTGAACAGCTAGAAGCTGGCATGGTAGGAGTCAATACAGGCCTTATTTCAAATGCAGCAGCTCCTTTTGGCGGAGTAAAACAATCTGGTGTAGGTCGTGAAGGATCAAAATACGGTTTGGATGAATATATGGAATTAAAATATATCTGCTTTGGCGGTGAATAAAAAAGGAGCAAAATGCTCCTTTTATTTTTTTAAAAAATCCGCTAGCTTTTCCCTTGTTGAACTGAACGATAAGGCGTCCCCTACTTTCTCATAATTCTGTTTATCCACACAGGTTGGATAAGCATATTTGGCAAAGGCCAGTTTATTATCATCTCGTATAAAAAGTTCCATTAAATCAACAATTTCACTAACACTTAGGCGCATACTTTTTAATTCCTGAGCAGCTACCCCAAGTCTATCCTGATCGTTTTCCTTCTGATTTAATAGATCGTTCAATCTATTGGAATTCGTCTTATTCATTACTCCGGCATCAGACAGATCATTATCTTCATTTTCAACATATCCTCCTTGATTCGCTACACCGTTACGATAAACCTTAGCGTCTCCGGACTGCCTATATTGATCATTATTATATCCCCCACGATTATTGTTTGGCAAATCATCACGATCTTCTGATTGTCTGTATCGCTCATTACCTTGTTCATTACTATATCCATCTCGGTTATTATACGGTAAATCCTCACGATAATTACCGTTGTTATACCGATCAACAGGATTCATGGATTCCAAGACAATCCCCCTATTTCCGCCTCTGCTACTGACAGAAAACACAACATTCATATATTGTCCATTTCGATTAACAAGCTGAACACCGCTTCCGTTAAGCGTACGCCGCTGTCTATCAGCAAACACAATACGCAGATCATAACGACGACTCGTCAAATTGGCGACCCTGATATCTGCAGAAGCTCTATTATTGTACAAAACGTTATTGATATAAAGAAAAAAAGGAACATCTGTAGAATAGATATTTAGAGCTCCGCCGACAGGCCTATATCGCTGTGCAAACCCTGCTGTTGCGACAACGAGCAACAAGACCATAACCAAAATTTTTCTGTACATAATCCTCTTCAATTTATAATCGTTCGACTACACAGAATAAAAAAGGATTAAGAAACCAAAGAATTTAACATTTTGTTATGCTTTCTTGTTCCGGTACTTCTTATAAAGTTTTACGGCCATCATTAAAGCAATGGATAAAATTAAGAGCCCCAAAACGCCAAATATCCAGTTCAGTGCCGATTTTAAGACAACAGTAAAAACAATCGCGAATAATAAAACTGTTGCGACTTCATTAAACAAACGGAGATTTGTTGAAGTTAATTTGGATTCTTGACGACTCAATTTGAACATAATCTTCTGGCAGGTAAAATGATAGATAATCATTCCCAGAACGAATGTCAGTTTTACATGCATCCACCCCATGGATAATAAACCAGGGGAATAGCATAACATAACTAGTGCAGAAAAGACAGTGATGTACATCGCAGGAGTAGTAATAACCCACCACAGTAATTTTTCCATCTTACTGAATTCTTTATGCAAAACATCAAATGCTTCCTGACTCTTGTCCTTAGCTTCTGTATGATATATAAAGAGTCGAGGCATATAGAACAGACCTGACATCCAACAAATCACAAAGATAATATGAACTGCTTTTGCATATAAATAGACCATAGGCACAAAAATAAGAAAAGTTAAGAGCAATCAATACGTCCAAACATCAATTGCGCAAATCTTACATCCAATACACAAAAGAACGATAGCAAAAACACGAGATTATAGCATGTAACAACAAAAACGACCTGCCACAGGCAAGTCGTTTTTGTTCGTTGAGGTAGATAGCAAACTAATAGCTAAATTCCTTTACAACCTCAATGGCATATTTTACATTATCAAAAGGAATATTTGGCATAATACCATGACCCAAGTTAAAGATAAAACCATTTTCACCCCTCATGCGCTCAAATAGTTCGATAATCTTCTTTTTGATAACAGGTTTATCTGCATACAAAACAAATGGATCCAAATTCCCTTGAACAGCAATCCCCTGTGGAAGCGATTGTTTAATATTTTTTAAATCTGCATTCCAATCGATAGAAACAACATCAGGCTGCGCTTCGACCATCATTGGTGCAAAAACAGAAGAACCTTTGCAAAAGGAAATGACTGGAATATCCTTACGGTTCAACTTAGCGATAATCTGCTTATTATAATAATGCGAAAAATCACGGTAATCATTCCATGATAAAGCCAGGGCCCAGCTATCAAATAATTGAATTGCATTTACACCAGCTGCGATCTGCATGTTAAGATATTCAACCGTTACATCTGCGATCTTTTGAAGGATCATATGTGCCAACTCAGGCTGATTATTCAACATCAACTTCGTTAACTTAAAATCTTTTGAAGATCCACCTTCAACCAAATAACTTAAAATTGTAAATGGTGCTCCCGCAAAACCGATCAAAGGGATGCGGTTGTCAAGACGTTGTTGAATGACCTTAATTGCATCAGCAACATACTGTAATTTATCCAAACAGTTGGTAGACAAAGCTTCAGCATCCTTTACAGAACGAACAGGATTAGAAAAACGAGGCCCTACACCTTGTTCAAAGGACAGATCCCCTCCCATGGCTTCAGCTGTAACTAAAATATCAGAAAATAAAATAGCTGCATCAATGCCTAACAAATCTACCGGAAGCATAGTGACATCCGCAGCAATTTCTGGTGTTTTGCACATCTCCAAAAAGGAATATTTATTCTTGATATCCCAATATTCCTTCATAAAGCGTCCAGCTTGACGCATCATCCACACAGGAGGTCTTTCCGTTTGCTGCGAAAATGCAGCTTTAATCAATAAGTCGTTTTGTAAAGTAGTACTCACTATAAATGTTTTGAAATTTCGTTTTCTATTTTTGTAATAATGCTGTTCTGTCTAGCCGTCAGATGTAACTTATTGGCAACATCTGTATAAGCTCTCGCTCTTTCATAATCCAACTTTCGCAGCGCTATATTTGCCAGATTAATCATCACCATACCCTTTTCATTATCTTTTTTCCAAGGCAGACGTGAAGCTAGCTGGAAATGATATTCGGCCTCATCGACACGTTCCTCTTTAAGCGCAATATTTCCCATCATAAATTCATAGAAATTGCGTCTGCCTTTACGAAGTGCATCCGGATTCTTTATCTCAGCGAGCAAATTTTTTGTCTTTTCATAATCTTGCCTATGAAAAGCCTGCGTTGCCAAAAAAACGGAGCCTTCTCTAAAATGACTCCAAATCAAGTAGCCTATTCCACCTGCTATCAGCACAGCAGTTTGATAATGCCCTTGGTATAAGCCATAGCCCAAAAATAATGCAGCAATAAAAATAACGGCTATTCTAGCCCTGATTGTCATCATCTCTTTCTACCTATGCGTTATTGTCGGTAAACTTATAACCAACGCCTCTGATAGAATGGAAATAAATCGGATGCTTTTGATCTGGTTCGAAATATTTTCGGAAGGTTAAGATAAAATTGTCGATGGTACGTGTAGATGGGTAAACATCGTAATTCCATACGGTCTCCAATATCTGTTCCCGGGATACGGCCTCATTACGTCGTTCAATCAACAGTTTCAACAACATGGTTTCCTTCTTTGTCAACGAAGTGATCGTGCCATCTGCATGATGTAGCTCATACGAATTAAAATAGATCGTTTTATCACCAATTTGATAAGAATTTAGTTCTTTCAAATCGTCTGGTTTCATGCCACGACGCACCAAATTTCCAACACGAAGGATCAATTCTTCTAAGTTGAAAGGTTTTACTAGATAATCATCCGCCCCTTTCTTAAGACCCGTAATTCGATCCTCACTGCTATTTTTCGCAGTTAAAAACATGATAGGAACCTCAGTGTTTTGCAGTCGAATAGTTTCAGCCACTTGGAATCCATCAATTTCGGGAATCATCACATCCAAAACCACCAAGTTGAAACGTTCCTCCTTGAAGACTTTTAGTGCTTTTTTTCCATCGGTAGCCGTAGTAACACGGTAGCCTTCCATTTCGAGATTCAACTTGATAGCTTCTAACAAGTGTTCTTCATCTTCGACAAGTAATATTCTTTGTTTACTTTGCATTTCTTTCAAATGTTACTTCAAAAATACTCCCTTTAGGAGTGTTATCTTTAACTTTTATGGTCGCGTCGTGCTTCTGCAATACGGTTTTCACGATATATAACCCCAAACCTGTGCCTTTGGTTTTTCGTGTTGCCTCACTTCCCACGCGATAAAACTTATTAAAGATAAGTTTTTTCTCTTCATCACTGATACCGATACCATGGTCAGCAACAGAAAAAATTATTTTATTATTCTCCGTATATAATTTCACATCCACCATAGCACATGCCGGCGAATACTTAATTGCATTTTCTATCAGATTAGTAACCACATTACTGATCGCAAACTTATCTGCATGAATAATGATATCCGCTTCCAAATAAGGTTTCAAAACTTGTGAACTACAGGAATTCTTCTGAAGCCTATCTACAACCTGTTCTACCAAAGCTGTAAAATTAAAATCCTCTTTCGGCATACTGTAATTTCGGCTGTCCAACTTAGTTGTCATCAATACATTTTCCACCAGATCATCCAAACGCTCGATATCCTTCAGCGAGTTTCTCAAGAACGTTTGTTGTTGTTCTTTGTCAAGATCACGCCTCAAAATAGTTTGAATATACAATTTGACAGAAGCCAATGGCGATTTGAGTTCATGCGTAATAGCCAAAAGAAAGTTCTGCTGTTGTTGAAGCAGTTTCTGCTCCCTTTCAACCAGCCGCTTCAACCGCCATGCACCCCACAAGAAAATAATCAAGAAGAATATTCCCTCTCCTATGATCATGTTCTTTTTACTCGGATCAAAACGGATAAACATCACCCCCCACCATATCAGTTGCATAACGGCATAGAACAATAGAAAATAAAAGAGTAACAGCGCTTTCTTCATGTGACAAAAATAGGTATTCACCCATGTATTCGGAAATATCCGAAGGATTATGACACAAAGAAGAAAATCAACCGATTCGCAATAAGACTAAAATCACCAAACAGTCATATAAACCATCGGAGACCCGATATCGATAAAAGTGACCTTTAATTTCATCACTAGGTAACCTAACTGACTTGGAATTTCAGGTTAATTTGTTTTAATTTTGCATATGTTTAATCACGAGAAAAAAGACATTTTCTTCGACCTAGATCATACAATATGGGATTTTGATAAAAATGCCGAAGAAAGTCTGCACGAGCTATATTTTAAATACAAGTTTGATCACTTGTTTAATCAAGAGTCATCCACTCGTTTTATAGAAACTTATACGGTTAACAATCATCGACTTTGGGCACTCTATCATCACGGAAAGATTTCAAAATCAGAACTGAGGAAAGCTCGCTTTGCAGATACCTTTACCGAGCTAGGTGTGGATCCAGAGTTGTTTCCTGAAGAATTCGAACTGGAGTATCTCGCTATCTGTCCAAAAAAAACAAACCTGTTTCCCCATGCACATGAAACCTTGGCTTATTTAGGTGACAGATACAATCTTCACCTGATATCTAATGGTTTTAAAGAGGCCTGTGAGACCAAACTGGAAAAGAGCAACCTAAACAAATACTTCAAACATATTTTTATTTCCGAAGTCATCGGTGTGAATAAACCGGATCCCCGAATATTTGAGTTTGCTATGACGACTGCTCAAGCGCAGGCCCAGCAATCACTGATGATCGGAGATAACCTTGACGCCGACATCCGTGGAGCCGTAAATGTAGGCATGGACGCCATTTTCTTTAACCCAAATGTTATTGAAAAACCAGACGATGTATCACATATGATTATCGACTTGAAAGAATTACAATCGATACTATAGAAAATAGAAAAAGCAGCTTAAAGCTGCTTTTTCTATTTTAGAACCTTAACGGTAATATTCTTAAACCATACATCATTTCCATGATCCTGAAGACCGATAAGCCCTGATTTACTATCGCCACCAACATGGCTCAACAATTCAAAAGCCAAAGGCCATTTTTCTTCACTGAATTTACTTTTTTGCAATAAATCAATCCAGGACTTATCCCATAAGGTATATTCAACAACCTTTACACCATTTTGAAAATGCTCGACTTTACCATTGTTCACTCTGATCTTAACCTTATTCCACTCGCCATATGGTCTGCCATTCTGTGGCTTGGCAGGAATCATATCGTACAATGAAGTCGATTTGCGGTTTCCATCTACACCCATTTTAGCATCAGGATGGTTTTCATTGTCCAAGACCTGGCATTCTGGAGATGAGATATAAATCGGCTGCCCTTCAACTTCCTTCGCTAAAAAGAAGATACCTGAATTTGCTCCTTTAGCAACTTTCCATTCCATCTCCAATTCGAAATTCTTGAAATCATGCGCAAAGACCAAATCTCCACCTTCTTCTTTACCAACATTTGCTTGGCTATCAAATTTGATCGCTCCCTCATTGATTACCCATCTTTTTGGAAGTACCGCTTTATCATATCCTCTCCAACCTTCCATCGAAGTACCATCAAAAATAACATAAGCTCCAGCTTTATTCTTTTTAAATTTCTTGATATCTACACGGGGTAAATCTAAGATTTTGTAAGCAGGAACCTCTTTTTTTGCTTGCGCTACGGCAGTATTAAGATGTGCTGAAAAAGCAATCACCGATACCGCAAGAACTGTTTTTAATAACTTCATTCTTTTTAGTTTTAGGTTTGTTTTAAAATTAAATTTAAGCATTTGAGTGTATAATGAGGAATATTTTTTAATATTCCTCTCCACCACCCATTTCATTTGTATTTGACTCTTTCTTCTTTGATTTGTTTAAATCTTGGCTACCAAACCGATAGGAGAGTGATAAAGTTACCATCCGCTTCATCCAACGGTGCTCAAAATTTGATATAAGTTGAGAGGTCTCTGTCACACCATTCATTTTCCGCGAATTAAATACATCTCTCACATTCAACATAATTGAAGCTTTCTTCTTAAACACATCTTTTTTTAAGGCTAGATCCATACCTTTCATGGCATTCATCTGCCCCTGAGCCATTACACGCGAAGAATTATACTCGCCTCTCATTTGAGCAGAAAACGTTGATGTAAAACGATAATTAGCGGTCAGATTAGCATTATAAGCGAAATCCTTTCGTTTTTTAATATCGTAGTCCGGGTTTGCATTATACTGAATGTGGATCAAATTGAGATTAAATGTAAAGTCAAAATCCTTCGTTGCGTTGACTTTTGAAATAAACTCAAAACCCGAAAGATTACGACTGGTCATATTCTCCCATCTACTGTATGTTCTTCCATCCTCGATCTTGTAAACAAATGGCTGAATAACCTCACTTGCGTGATTGAAATAGGCAGAAGATATGAGGTTTACTTTACCAAAGGTTTTCGCAAAGCTCATTTCGAAACTGTGTACATCTTCCGGCTTCAGATTCGGATTCCCCTGGCGATAATTCAAATCATCGGATACATTTAAAAATGGGTTAACTTGCCAACCACGAGCCCGTTGAACACGACGCGAATAGCTAAATTGAACTTTATCCCCATTTTCACCAACATCGTAGGTTAAAAACAGTGTTGGATATAACCTGAAAAATTTCTGTTTAGCATTGGATTCCGTTTCCACTGCAGCTGGATCCTTGGAGAAATAGGTGGACTTGAGTTCAAATTGCTCTCCCCGGAGTCCGATTTGATAGCCAATTTTATCTGTTAATTTATTTTGATAATTCGCATAGATCGCATGGACTGTACTCGTGAAATCAAAATCGTTGCTGATTCTATAATCTGGTACATAGTTACCTAAAGAATCGAGCGATCTGGAAAACTGGGTATCAAATGACTTTCTGATTTGAGAACGGTAACCCGCCTCAAATTTGCTTACTTCAGAGAAAGGTAAAACATAATCCAATTGAAGATTGATATTCTTGCCATCCTCAGAGGTAACATTCTTCCGTGAGGTGGCCTTCCGTCCATCGGTATAATTTTGAGAAAAATCATTTGTACCATCTTCCTTATCTCTCCCATAACTTGCATTCCCCGTCAACTCCTCTCCTTCTCGCTTAAATTGATGTCTAAAATCGGCGTTTAATTCATAACCAAGATCGTCTTCAAATTGTGTTGAATTTCGAACACTCGTTCCTGTCATCTGCGATTGCTTAAAGAACTCGTAATTCAAGTCTTCTATTCGCTTGTTATCACGTATACTTAAATTACCCGAAAAACTCAATGAAGTACGGTCTGACATATTATAATCAAACCCAGCTTTTACCGTATGGCTATTGCCCTTTCTTGACGATTCGGATTCGCTATAATTACGCGTGCTATCACCAAAAAACGTGTTGTCCGTTTTCCCACTTCCCAACATATTTCGTTTATTGAAATTATAGGATCCGAAGTAATTGAATTTCCGATCACGATAATTCAATGTTATACCAGCCATATAATTATCATAAGAACCAGCGGATGTATTTATCGATCCGTTCATCCCTGTTCGAATATTTTTCTTTAAAACGATATTGATAATCCCAGTTTGGCCCTCTGCATCATATTTAGAGGATGGATTTGTGATCACTTCAACTTTTTCAATTGAATTGGCTGGTAGACTCTGAAGCAAAGAAGTTACATCGTTTCCCGCTAAAGCAGACTCTCGGCCATCGATTAAAATCTTCACACTACTCGACCCACGCAAACTGACCGATCCATCCTGATCAACCTGCAAAGTGGGAACATTTGCAAGCACATCAGTTGCAGTCCCTCCTGCACTGACCAAACTTTCGCCTACATTGAAGGTTTTACGGTCTATACCAATTTGCATCGCTGGAGCTCTTCCTTCAATAACAACTTCATTCAACATATTACCTGTAGGTTTCAAAGCAATTCGACCTAAGTCCATACTTTTGCCCCCAAAGACCGCTATACTATCAATAGTGTGTGTCTCGTAGCCAACATAAGTGATACGGACATTATATTTACCAGGTTTAATATCAGACAACAAAAGGAATCCTTGGGATACAGACTGTCCGCCCTTAACAAAGACGTTACTATTGACGTCCAAGAGCGCTACACTAGCCGATGAAATAGGTTTAGAAGTTTCGCTATCGACTAAAATAGCTTTGATTTGACCTGTTTGAGCAAAAAGGACTACAGGTAAAAAGAATACGAATAAGAAAGATTTAAACGATTTAGCGTAAAAAAACATGCTTCAGCTTAGTTTATAGTTATAGTGCAAAGAAAACTAAAACTTACAGACAAAATTGAAGCGTAACCATATTATTACGGTAACAAAAGAATGGCAAATTACTCCACAGAAACGGTCAATCCCTCGGCTTTCAGAATTTTACGATAGATTTCCATCTCCGTATAGGTGCCCTCCAATACAGCACATTTCCCCTCAGTGTGTACTTTCCACGCAATCTTCTCAGCTTGCTTCTCGGTATATTGTAAATGATAGATGAGACAATGAATCACATGTTCAAACGTATTGGTTTCATCATTCCACAAAATGAGTCGATTAGACTCTTTCACAGAGGCTAATATCTCTTCTAACGTAAAGGTTTCTTCAGCAGTTTGGGTACCCATGCTGCAAAAATAGAATATTTTTTTCTAAATTAACGATAATATAAAAGGGAAGAATACAATCAATTAGAGGAATTTATTATGTTACAGTCAAAAATTGCAGGAATTGGCTATTACGTTCCAAAAAACGTATATACCAATAATGACCTAACACGCTTTATGGATACCAGTGACGAATGGATTCAAGAACGAACAGGCATTAAAGAACGTAGATATGCAGACCGAATAGGCGAAACCACCACCACCATGGGTGTAGAAGCAGCTAAAATTGCCATCGAACGAGCCCATATTACATCTGAAGATGTCGATTTTATCATCTTTGCCACCTTATCACCAGATTATTATTTCCCAGGCTGTGCCGTTCTACTACAGCGGGAAATGAAGATGAAAGAAGTCGGAGCACTGGATATTAGAAACCAATGTTCAGGCTTTATATATGCACTTTCTATTGCCGATCAATTTGTAAAAACTGGGATGTACAAAAATGTGTTAGTAGTTGGTTCCGAGAAACACTCTTTTGCACTTGACTTTTCTACTAGAGGACGAGCCGTTTCTGTTATTTTCGGTGATGGTGCCGGAGCAGTTGTTGTGCAACCCACAACCGAAAATGGCAAAGGCATCCTGAGCACGCACTTACATTCAGACGGAGCCGATGCCGAAAAGCTTGCTATGTATTTTCCCGGTGCATCCAGTGGAATTTGGCTGGATAAAATGCCCGATTGGCCGGATCAGGAATTGGGGGGATTATTGATGACCAAGGAGATGCTTGAAGATGGGACTGCATTTCCAAATATGGATGGACAGGCCGTATTCAAAAAAGCGGTTGTCAAATTTCCTGAGGTCATTCATGAAGCGCTAGCAAAAAATAGTTTAAAAACTAGTGATATCGATTTATTGATTCCACATCAGGCCAATCTTCGTATTTCGCAATTTGTACAGAAAGCACTTGGATTAAGGGAGGATCAGGTATTCAACAATATTCAGAAATATGGCAATACCACTGCAGCCTCTGTACCGATAGCACTCTGCGAAGCTTGGGAAGAAGGAAAGATTAAAGACGGTGACCTTGTATGTTTGGCAGCCTTTGGAGCAGGATTTACATGGGGTTCAGCCTTAATTCGATGGTAGCTAATTTATTTTGGGGAGACGATAAACACTTCCTCTCCCTGATCTTTAAAATGCTTTTTTAATTTCTGCATATAATCTTGACGACAGGGTTCAAGCAGTTTTGTGATTTCCTTCCTTTCTTTGCTATTGGGATTCCAATTAGATTTAGCGATCTCCAAAACTGTATAGTTTTTCAACAGTTTTTCTGTAGAACAACGACAGTAAGCGGTAACAATAGAATCCGGAGTAGACATTGGGATACTTTCATACATATTCTTTTTACAAGATTCTACAAGTTCCAATTTTGTTAATTTACTATTCACGCTATAAGTACAAGAAAATAACGTGAGAACAGAAAAAAAGCCTATAAACCACAAAATCAAGCTCTTTTTATGGATTATCTTTCTTTCCAAATAACTTCGCATATCCTTCAAAAATCTTTTCTATATTAAAATAAATGCCTTTCTCAAAAATATGAGTATTTTCAGTAGTTAAAAAATCACAGTTCTTAACTGTGTGTTGACCTGTCACTGAAACATTCAATATATCACAGATAATATTTTCATTTAATTAGGTGTGGCGTATTTCATCACGAAGTCATCGATTAAAGCTACAAAAATTTAACGAAATCGTTTTATTTTCTTCCAATCTTAGCAAGCATCAAAAATAGGTTATTTTTTATATCATCCTATTCCGCCCCCATATTGACCAACATGATGGCATAAAAGCAAAACAAAAAAGGTGATAATCTTTCGATTATCACCTTTTTCTATGTGTTTCCGAATAAAAAAATTATCCGTTTGATAATGCTGCTGCACCAGATACGATCTCCGTCAATTCTGTTGTAATTGCAGCTTGACGTGCCTGGTTGTAAGATAGCTTAAGTGATTTGATTAAATCACCAGCATTCTCTGTAGCTTTATCCATTGCCGTCATACGTGCTCCATGCTCAGAGGCATTCGAATCTAAAACAGCTTTGTATAATTGAATCTTGATTGCTTTAGGAATCAATTCCTCGATAATCTTCTCTTTGGAAGGCTCGATGATATAATCCACCTCAGCTTCTATTTTTGCTTTATGCGTATGTTGTTTGTTTTCCTCCGCAGGTAATAAAGGTAAAATCTGCTCTGCAGTCAACTCTTGAACCGCTGCATTTTTGAACTGATTATAGACCACTTCAACACGATCAAAATTACCTTCTTTGAATTGTTCCATGATAAATTCAGTCACCACAGATACAGAACCAAAATTTAAATCAGAAAACAAATCAGAGTGATTTGCTACCATATTGAAGTTACGTTTCGAGTAGAAGTCATAACCCTTTTTACCAATACCAATGATACTCAAATTACCCTTTGCATGTTGCTCAGCATATTTGTTAAAGATCAAGTTATTAGTCGCTTTGATAACATTTGCGTTGAATGCTCCAGCCAAACCTCTGTTAGAAGAAACAACAACGATCAACACCTTATTTGGCTCGCGGTCTACTGTAAAAGGAGAGTTACTTCCTTCAACACTCGCAGAAACATCCGCCAAAATATCTCTTAGTTTATTCGCATATGGGCGCAATTGTAAGATAGCGTTAGTAGCGCGCTTCAATTTAGCAGCCGAAACCATTTTCATAGCTTTCGTGATCTGCTGTGTTGATGATACCGAGGTAATCCGGTTTCTTACTTCTTTTAAATTTGCCATATTTGTTTTAAGTATTAAGTACCTAGTATTGAGTATCGAGCCTTGTCGATAGACTCAATACCAAATACTCATTACTATTAATATTTTGATGCTAAATCCTTAGCTACTGTTTCTAATACTGCAGTTAATTCATCGGAGAACTTATTCGCTTTAAAAGCTGACAATACTTCTGGATGACGTTGTTCCAATTGAGTCAAGAATTCTTCTTCAAATTCTCTCACTTTATTTACAGGAACATTACGCAATAAACCTTTAGTTCCGATATAAATGATCGCCACTTGCTTCTCAACAGAAACCGGAGAGTATTGACCTTGTTTCAAGATCTCAACGTTACGAACACCTTTATCCAAAACAGATTTAGTAGCAGCATCTAGATCAGAACCGAATTTCGCAAAAGCTTCCAATTCACGGTACTGAGCTTGATCCAACTTTAATGTACCAGATACCTTTTTCATCGGTTTGATCTGCGCATTACCACCTACACGAGATACAGAGATACCTACGTTGATCGCTGGACGGATACCTGCGTTAAACAAGTTAGACTCCAAGAAGATCTGACCATCTGTAATTGAAATTACGTTGGTTGGGATATACGCTGAAACGTCACCAGCTTGGGTTTCAATGATCGGAAGCGCAGTTAATGAACCACCACCTTTCACCAAGTGTTTGATAGACTCAGGTAGATCATTCATGTTGCGTGCGATATCATCTGAAGAGTTGATTTTCGCTGCACGCTCCAACAAACGGCTGTGTAGATAAAATACGTCACCTGGGTATGCTTCGCGGCCCGGTGGACGACGTAACAATAATGAAACCTCACGGTAAGCTACCGCTTGTTTAGACAAATCATCATAAACGATCAATGCTGGACGGCCTGTATCACGGAAAAACTCTCCGATAGCAGCACCTGCCATTGGCGCATAGAACTGAAGTGGAGCAGGGTCAGCAGCAGATGCAGCAACTACTACTGTATAAGCCATAGCACCTCTTTCCTCCAATGTACGCACGATATTCGCAACTGTAGAATTCTTTTGACCTACGGCAACGTAGATACAAAATACAGGTTCTCCTGCATCATAGAATTCTTTTTGGTTCAAGATTGTATCGATACAAACAGCTGTTTTACCTGTTTGACGGTCACCAATAACCAACTCACGTTGGCCACGACCAACTGGAATCATCGCATCGATCGCTTTGATACCTGTTTGTAATGGCTCAGTTACCGGTTGACGGTAGATAACACCTGGAGCTTTACGCTCGATAGGCATTTCATACAAATCACCTTGAATAGGTCCTTTACCATCGATTGGTTGACCTAAAGTATTTACAACACGTCCCAACAAGCCTTCACCAACTTTGATGGATGCAATACGGTTGGTACGTTTAATAGTATCTCCTTCTTTGATCTCATCAGAAGGACCTAAAAGTACAACACCAACGTTGTCTTCTTCTAAGTTTAATACAATACCTTGTAATCCGTTATCAAATTCAACCAACTCACCGGACTGAACTTTAGTTAAGCCGTAAATACGAGCAATACCGTCACCTACAGCAAGTACGGTACCCACTTCCTCTAGTTCGGCTTCTGATTTAAAGCCCGACAATTGCTCTCTTAGAATTGCCGAAACTTCATCTGGTCTTACCTCTATCATTTTAATTATTATAAGGGGTTTTTTGATTTATTTTACTTCAAGTATCAGAACAAATTAATTATTCTGATTCAAATATCTTTCCAATTTATTCAACTTACCAGCAATACTTGCATCAATTTGGCGATCGCCGATATTGACTACAAATCCACCGATCAAACTATGATCAACTTTATTGATCAATATCACTTGAGCGTTGGTTTCTTTCGCAAGTACATCTTTCATCGCTGCCAAATTAGCTTCAGAAAGCGGCGCTGCAGATGTAACTGTAGCTTTCACAATTCCTTTTACCTCGTTATACTCACGAATAAATTCTTGAGCAGTGGCATATACAATCTCGCCACGACCTTTGTTGATCATGATCTTAAAGAATGCCAAGATATTTGGATTGATCTTATCTTTAAATAGCGCATCCAATATGTTTTTCTTCTTGTCCAAAGGAACAATAGGATTGGCAAAAACAGCTTGCAATTCTGTACTGGATTTTAAAACAGCAATGAATGAATCCATATCTGTCTTGATTGTTTCCAGTGAGCCTTGCTCGCTAGCCAAGTCAATTAATGACTTAGCGTATCTTGATGCTACTTTAAATACTGACATAATTCTATTTCGTAATTTGAGTGACCGGATTAGTTCAATTTAACGTCATTAAGCAAATCTGCTACTAGAGCTTCTTGCTTTCCTTGGTCCTCAAATTCTTTGTTTAACACTTTACGAGCAATATCCAAAGACAAAGAAGAAACCTGAGACTTAACCTCAGCCAAAGCTTTGTTCTTTTGTTCGTTGATCTCCTCTTTTGCTTGAGCAATCATTCTAGCGCCTTCATACTGTGCTTGTGTTCTCGCTTCAGTAACAATTTTCTCTTTTAGCTCTTTGGCTTCTTTAAGGATAACATCACGTTCCGCGCGAGCTTCTTTAAGCAATTGTTCGTTCTCATTTGTCAAACGAGCCATTTCTAATTTAGCTTTCTCAGCAGCTTCCAATGCATTCGCAATTCCTTGCTCACGTTCATCCAAAGCATTAACGATAGGTTTCCAGGCAAACTTGCCCAATAAAAAAATCACAACCAATAAGATGATTAGTTGCCAAAAAAACAAACCGTACGAGAACTGATTAATTAATGCTTCCATTTATATACAATTGTAAATTTTAATTTTCTTTTGTGTATTTTTTTGTTTAAACACAGTCTGCAACCAACCGTTGCAAACTGTGTTTAGTAATTTTTTTAATCAACTTGGATTATGCACCTAAGATTAAAGCACCGAATGCTAAACCTTCTACTAAGGCACCAATGATGATCATCGCAGTTTGAATTTTAGATGCTGCTTCTGGTTGACGAGCGATAGCTTCCATAGCTGAACCACCGATTTTACCTAAACCTAAACCTGCACCGATTACGATTAAACCTGCACCTACTAAATTTGGAATTACCATGTTTTTAATATATAAAATTTAACAAAAAAATTCAATTAATGATGAGCGTGTTCCTCTACTGCCATTCCAATAAATAGGGATGACAACATCGTAAAAATGAATGCTTGAAGAAAAGCTACTAAAAGTTCCAATAAGAATAAAACAAGTGTCAATACCATAGAGACACCTATACTACCTCCTACTGTCAACTGTTGCTGGAATAAATAGACAATTGCGATCAAACCCATCACCACAGAGTGACCAGCTGTAATATTCGCAAACAAACGCAGCATTAAGGAGAAGGGTTTTGTAAACATACCCAACACCTCAATTGGTGCTAAAACTATTTTAAAAGGAACAGGAACACCTGGCATCCAGAAAATATGTTTCCAGTAATCTTTATTTCCTTTAAAATTGATAACAAAAAAGGTAAATAAAGCTAAACATAAAGTTACAGTAATATTCCCCGTTACGTTAAAACCTAGTGGTGTTAAACCCAATAAGTTTAGAATAAAAATCAGGAAAAACACAGACAACAGATAAGGCATAAATTCTTTATAACGGTGACCGATATTAGGAATGGCCATTTCATCGCGCACATATAAAACCAAAGGTTCTAAAACACGACCGATGCCCTTTGGAAGGTTATTTACACCTTTTTTATAGGTCTTAGCTAGACCGATAAAGCCCCAAAACATTAAAAATGCTGCTAGTATTAAGCCTACAACATTTTTTGTAATCGAAAAATCCAGTGGCTTTGCATTGGTAGGATGATGTTTTTCATCGTAATTCAATGTTCCCGTAGCATCTGTTTTGTAGATCTTACCGTGGTAAAGTGTATAGTATTGACCGTTCTTTTCCACAACAGATTCACCGTGATGAAACTCGCCAGAAGAAAAAACTACCAATCCATTATCAATAAGAATTACTGGCAATGGAAAACCGTAATGTTTTCCTGCTTTTTTATCGGTAAACAAAGAGAAATAATGATCATCCTGTAAGTGATGTTGACTATACTCTTTAATTTCCTCAGCCTGGGTTTTAGGCGCATCCCCATGCGCTTCCTCAGCTGCTTTTAAGGTAAAAGGATTGACAGCAAGAAAAATTACTGCAAATAATAAAAGTGCTCTCTTAAGATTCACCATTTCAGATTACTATTGAATAATAAAAAATTTTGCGCAAAAATACAATTTTATTTGGCATAAATCACCATTTGTTTAAACTTTTTCCAAAAATAGTTTAAACCTTTTTATCTGCTTGATTTAAAGCGCTAAAAGCAATGTATACATCCACAAACAAAGCGATGAAAAATACAACCAAAAAGTTATATTCGATAAAGTTGTTTTCAACGGTCTTTAGCCCGTCTTTTATATATATATACCCTGCGACAGCTTTCAGCAGCACCAGCCCTAGAAATATCACCCCTAATTTCTCGGGCATGGACCAGTTCGCAAAAAAGATCAAAACCGCAGCCAGCAAAGAAGAACAGAAGCCAAAGGTATACATCCCGACAAGACTGTAGGAAGTTTGAGCCCAGTATCCCCCGGTATTCATTCCGGATATCACTAGATAATGTGCAGCAAAACTTGCCACAAAAACGATCAGCAGTACAAGTACGCTTTTCAGATAACTATTCATTTTTATTAATTTGATTTGCCTGCCTGATAAATTGGAGCAGAGATATAACAACTCCTAAAAGTGTAAGCCCTTTCATCCCCCATTCTCCCGCAATCACATATTTATTGTCTAACCAACTTCCGACCCAATAAAATAAATATATTGTAATACCCATCTGAATGGGCATGGAAGTAAAAACAATCCATTTGTTAATTTTCTTGTTGGATTTCTCTTCTTTCAATTAGCATATAATAAAAGGTTGACAAATATACATCATAAATTCTTATCCATTACAATCCCAAAACTTTTTGTCCAATTTTAATATCCGGATAATCAATATCTGCCCCCAAAAGCATTTTAAGTTCCGAAGAAGACTTATCCGGATTTGCACGAATAACACCAAGAATACGATCCAACTTATCCTGCTCGATCAACTCTGTTGCTTCCACTTCCGTACCAACAAAGTTAATTAAATGTCCATATATCGTACCAGCGACCATCCCGCGCTTAACAGCTATATCAGCAATGCTCATCCCATCCTTAAACATTTCTAAGGAAATCTCCTTTGTATCCAACTTCTTCGGTCCTTCTTCATCTGCACTTTGCGCAGCCAACTCGTCTTTTTCTTTGGTCTTCACACTGGCAGCAACATCGAGCATCGCTGTTTGAAAATCTTCCCGTTTTGAAAGCGTATCAGCAATAAGCAGACAATGCTGCAACTGCTCGCGTTTTCGCTTGTAATCAAGCAATAGTGCTTTTAACTCGTCAATATATTTCTTCGTACGTTTTCGTATCTGATACTCTTCGATATGTTTGGTTAAGGCCTCAATCAGATCTACATCCATTTTCGGTAAAAACCAATTGACCGCAGCAGTAGAACGTTCACAGATTACATCATAATCTATCGCGTTTTTATCCCGCAACAAATCATACAATACAACAATAAACTTATGTGCAACTTTCTCCTGGGTCTGAAGGTGCTTGACCAATTGTTGAAAAAATAGTACTGCTTGTTCCTTTCCATCAATATTACGCTCTTCAAGTGATTTCAGCAGCTCCGAAGTCTCGGCCAATAGCCCGTCCCAACGGAAACCATGCATTAAAATCTGGCCAAGATAATTCCGTTGGCATTGTTCTAGAATCTCATTGACATCAGCCTGTCCCTGAGTACGCTGCGCAAATTCGACAACTTGGTAATCGGTACGAATGGCATAAGAAGGGATGATCGATTTTAATACAAGCCCGTCTAAACTCGTTAAACGGCTCAATGCAACGTACACCTGACCCGCGGCAAAAGAGGTCCCCGCGTCGATGATTGCTTTTTGAAAAGTTAAGCCCTGGCTTTTATGAATGGTAATAGCCCAAGCCAGTCGAAGTGGAAATTGCGAAAATGTCCCCAATATCTCCTCCTTAATCTGATCTTGCCCCTTATCGTAATTATACCGAATATTCTCCCAGGTTTCCCTTTTTACCGTTACAGATTCAGACCCATCAGGAAATGTAACCGTTACTGTGCCCTGCACCGTATCGATGTCCTTTACCGTACCAATCTTTCCATTGTAATATTTACGTTCATCTCCCGAATCGTTTCGAATAAACATCACCTGTGCCCCTATCTTTAAGGATAACGTTTCTTCAGCAGGGTAGGAACCCTGTGCAAAATCATCTTTGACAACAGCCTTAAGATTTAACATTTTACCTGATAATGATGCCAACTTGGCTCCGTTTATTTCATCAGCATTTCGATTATGGGAGGTCAATGTAATATACTGTTCCGCCTCATTTGGAACAAAGTCCTGCTGATAGTAACCATTTAAGGTCGTGAGCATATCACTGGTACACTGATTGTTTCGTATGGCATTCAATATGGAAATAAAACCCTCATCTTGCTGACGATAAATTTTATTAAGCTCTAACATCACCAAAGGATTATCCCTTAAAATTTTAGCGTTAAAGAAGAAAACAGAAGAATAATGATCCCGTAAAACATTCCATTCGGCATCTTTCACCACTGGTGGCAACTGATATAAATCTCCGATAAACAATACTTGTAAACCACCAAAAGGTCGCATATCGCGACGAACAGATTGCAGGATCACATTAATTGCATCCAATGTATCTGCACGGACCATTGAAACCTCATCAATCACCAAAAGCTCAAGTTCCTGCAAGATAGCCCTGCGCTGCTTCGTCAGTTTAATCGTACTGAATAAACGTGATTTATTGTAAATATGACTATCCTGCTCGTCCCAACGTAACTCATAATCTTCAATAAAGGTCCCAAAAGGAAGCCAAAATAAAGAATGTAAAGTGGTTCCGCCCGCATTCATCGCAGCGACGCCCGTGGGTGCCGTAATAGCCATCTTCTTGTAGCTATGCTCACGGATATACTTCAAGAACGTCGTTTTTCCTGTACCAGCCTTTCCTGTTATAAATATGTTTTGGTTCGTTTGGTTAACAAAAGCAACAGCCTGCATAAATGCAGTATTTTCCCGATCGACTTGAAAGTTTGACATATCCTGAAATTAGATTGATCACAAAATTAGCAATTTCATTTTTAACTTCACGCGACATATTATAGCTAGGGATATCCAAAACAGCTCCATTATAACGGATTTAGATAAAGCTAAAACGGTTAACTTAAAATATTAATGGATTTTTTTTATATTTAGCAACTGAATTAACGAATAACAAATTTTTAGAATTTTTAATATGGCTATAGATAAAATCGCATTGTTTGAAAAAGTACAGGAAATGCTGACATCCAAAGGTTTTCGTATTGATAAATCAGATGCTGCACGCCCTTGGGGAGGATTTTTCGTTATCGACGAATCCCAAGCACAAGAATTTGCCGATGAGTACTTCGGCGGAATGGATGTACAAGAATTAAGAATTTCAGGGAAATTAAGTCCAAAAATTTTAATTGTTGCACCAGAGAAAAGACTTTCATGGCAATATCACCACCGTCGTGCCGAAATCTGGCGTGTTATCCAAGGTAACGTAGGCGTTATGGTTTCTGACACCGATGAAGAATCGGTTGTTTCAACATTGAAAGAAGGCGAAACGATTAGATTGCGTCAAGGGCAACGTCACCGTTTAATTGGATTGGATGGCTTCGGTATTTTAGCCGAGATCTGGCAGCACACAGATGCCAACAATCCTTCTGATGAAGACGATATTGTTCGCGTACAAGATGATTTTGGCAGATAATAGTCCCACAGGACCGTTAACGCCAAAACAAAGATTCCCAATCAACAATTGGGAATCTTTGTTTTTACCCCAAATATAAAGTGCCATAGCAGCCGATTCACTCTCCCTACTTTGCATTTCATCGCTTTTATCCAAGCTCCTCCACCCCATGTCCATTTCAGGTGCCCCATAACGCAATTCATTAGAAGAGAATATTAATTTTTATTATTTTAGTAAAGATATAATCAACTATGACATGATGAGCAACGACGATACTAAAAGAGGATCCAGTATATTAAACAGTCTAAAGAAATTAATTTTTGACGACGATCAGCCGCAGCAAGCTCCGCCGGTACAAGCCCCACCGGCTCCAACCACTAATGCCGCTCCTGAAAGACCGCATGTACCACCGGCATATTCATCGCCGACGGCCCAGGCTCCAACTGGAAAAACACCGCCCCCAATCCCTATAACAGCCAATGACGGAACAACCGACCTCAAAGAAATGAAATTAAAGGTCTATGCCATTCTTGAAAAACTCAACGAGCAAGGTATAGATTTTTTCGAAGTGTGGAACGCTGCTGCTGCAATGGGAAAAGTAGAGGAAAACACATTAAAAGCAGCCTATACTTCACTGAAATTTGTAGACAGTTCGTTAACCAAGGATAAACTGGTAGCAACTGGCACAAATTATGCTAATAAATTGAAAGAAACCATTGCCAAAGAATCGGAACAAAAACAGGCTGAAAAGAAAAAGACTGAACAGGACCGAACCATGGAGATTGCAAATCTGAACACCGAAATCAAAACAATAACGGAGAATATCGCCAAATTGCAAGATGACCTACAGAAAAAACAGCTCGCTTTGGGACAAATTAATGAAAAGTACGAACCAAGAATTAAAGATATCGAACAAAAAATAAACATCGGCAACGCGGCCGTTGATGAAGTGGTCACCGAAATCAACACTGCATTACGTATGATTAATCAATCAATAACATAAAAATAAATCAATGGAAAGAAAAGATCAGTATGTTAATATTCCCGCTGAGATAAAAACGCAACTTCCGATATTTCAAGTACTGGGCGACCATTTGCCTGCGCAATTAAAATCACCAGAAGCGAAGAAGACAGCTTCGTCGATCTTCTTTTGGGCACTTTTACTGGGCGGAGCCTTTGCTTTTTTTAAGTACTTACCGATTATGTTGGAATATGCCGGAAAAAGTATACTTTTTGTGATATTCAGTATAATCTTGATTACCTTATTATTGCTAGCGCCAAAGATCATTGCGCTATTGCACCGATTGGGAACCGTCCTACTTTTTAAAGGTGAAAAATCCATCATTAGAAATAACCCAATTGAAACTTTACAACTGTTATCAAGAGATGCAAAAGACACCCTGAAACGTGTGAAGGAAAAAATCAGTAATGTAGACGGTGTCCGCATCGACATGATTCAAAGCGGTGAAACTGCTCAAAAAACAGCAGAAGAAAAATACACTTATGCGAAACGTTTTACCACAGAGGCGGCCAATCTCGACGAGAAATCAAAGGAAGAAACGAGCAAAAATAATGCAGAGAAGGCAAATGCCTATGCAAGAGATGCCAAAGAAACACGTACCAAAGCATTTCTATTGGGAAAAGAAGGTGAATCTGAAGAACAAAATGCGCGCAGTTATGTCCAATATGCCAATCAATTTGCAAAAGTATTGGAAGTCCTAAAAGATAATGAAAGCGCAGCGCGTATCTATGTCAGCACCTTGGATAGCAGCATTTCCATTATTTCCAAGAAGCTAGAAGCCACTCAAAAGATGAAAAATGCTACCGATGGCCTAGCCGATGTGTTCAATATTAAAGATGGCTGGGCATTTCAAGAGGCCATGAATGCAGCAACAGGTGCCATCAGTCAAAATATTGCCTCTATCCGATCCAATCTGGATTTCCTAGATCAAAACAACAACATCACCGTGGGCGGCACGCCTACTCAAGGTGAACTGGAAGAGTTTATCCGCAAAGTTGACGAACGTAATCTCAATGTATTAAACGTAACGCAAATGGCCGATGCAAGCTATGAACTCAAACCCGAAGAAAAAGTAGATAAAGGATTTACATTACTCGATTAATATTAACTAAAATCAAACTTATTATACGAACATTATGGAAGAAAAATCAACATGGGCAAGATTAAGATGGCCAATCAAAGCAATTATTATCGCCTTACCTATTCTCGCAATCGGTTATTGGGCCATTCAATCGGGCAAATTTGATGCTAATTCGACAGTCCAAACAACAGATTCAACAAGCAATAATGGTCATGCGGCCGCACCTTCATCAGGCTCAGAAACGACTCGTTCATTCAACTATCAACCCGAAAAACCAGTCGACGGCGAATACAAGGGTGTCGTTGAAGTGGGCGCTTCGGGTTTCAATTCCTTTGTCGTCAATATGGACAAAGAAAATCGCTGGGAGATCATTTCCAAAGACTTTGGAAAGTCATTTGCATACGAGGGATTGGCAAATACAGAAGACATCCGTAAAGGATTAAAAGATTATATAGGTATGATGCTCGATAAAGGCGTCAAATCCAAAAACATACACTTCGTTATTAGCTCCGGAGCCCAGAAAGAACCTAAAACTTCAGTTATCAGTACTGAACTTAGAAAAATGGGCTTTGTGGTCAACCTGGTTACAGCAGAGCAGGAAGGAAAACTAGCGTTAAAATCGGTTCTTCCGAAAGCTTACGAAGACAATTCATTTGTTGTTGACATTGGCTCCGGCAACACCAAAATCTCCTGGATTGACGGTGACACAAAATCGGTAGAAGCACCTGGTGCGAAATATTATGAAAAAGACCTCAAAGATGATGCTGTCTATACAGAAGTAAAAAAACTAGGCGAAAAAATTCCGGCAAATAAAAGAGAGGTTTGTTTTATTATAGGTGGGGTTCCTTTTGAATTAGCATCACAGACACGCCAAGGTGAAGAGCGTTTTACGGTTTTGAACGATCCCGCATCTTACAAAGCCGATAAAGTAAAAACAAAGAGCGGTGTCAACATCTATAAAGCAATTAAAGATGCAACCAATTGCGACACCTTCGTATTTGATTGGGATGCCAATTTCACGATTGGGTTCCTGCTTTCACTAAACAAATAGTCAAGACGATTAGCATAAAAAAAGCGCTGTTCTCTTTTGTTGAGAACAGCGCTTTTTTTATAACCTTTTTTATCATCCCATAAAACTCAAGAGATATAAAACAATAATGATCGCCAATACCAAAAAAGCAATTTTCCAAAAGCTATAAGGTCGTTGTCCATACACTTTACCGTTAAAAGCATTGACCATGATCTGATAACTCTTTCCTTTGTACTGATAAGCAGATAACCATACAGGTAAAAGAATATACTTCAATTTAATGGATTTAAAATCGCTATCAATAGAATCAATATCCTGTGTATCACCACCAATGTCATTCTCAACCTGACGTTCGATTTCCCGATCCATAATAGTCCGGGCAGTCTCCGCCGCTTTTACATGATCCACACTAAAAGTTTCAGCGATAAAACCACTTAAATATTGCTCATTGAAAGGTTTTAGATAGCCCAAATTCCAAGGCCCGATTTTATCAGAGAACTTTTCGGGAAGAGATGTCGATCCCGAAATGACAATATCCTTAAATTGACTATAGATACTACCTGAAGCTGGATACCAATTTGTTCGTCTTTCTTCGTATTCTTCCGTCTCACCATCCGAATTGCGTCTTGTACGCGTCACATAATAATACTCTCCACGTGACCCGACGTAATCAGAATGTACATCTGCATCATAGGACCAAAATGGTATATACACTCCTTTTAAACGATCATTTCTTGAATTAAAAATTCGCTTAAAGTCATTCGGAGCGAACCATATCTTACCCGCCCATTGTGTCAGTAGCCCAAAAGCATTTTTGTAATCAACGGAAAAGGGAACAAGACCATGTGGCTTCACAATACGCTTTTGCTGATGGTCAATTACCAAAGGTGAAGCACAAAAAGCACATAAATCTGCCGTAACATGAGGATTCAAACGTGAGTTTGCACCACAGTTACTGCAATGCACAACTTCAGCCAAATAGCTATAGCGCTCATCGGCGACTCCTTCCATTGCTTGTCCAAAAACTTTATAATCTGTAGATTCAATATGCCCATCTTCCGGTAGCTGATCCGCTATTTCATTTCTGGTTCCACAATAGGAACACGCTAAATAGGAAGTACCGGGCTGATAAGTCAAAATAGCACCACAACCCTGACATTTTAACCCCTGCTCTATTTCGGAGGTTTTTTCTTCAAAACTCATAAAACTCGGTCCTGCATTTTACCCTAAACTCCTGGTATCGGTGGCGGGTTCTGCGAAAACAGATCCTTTAATTCGCTTACCTTTTCAGCCTCAATCCAGTTTTCAAGCCCCTCTTTCCAGACTAGGGTAGCAAGTGTCATCGTCCCATCTTTTATCAGACCGCTCAGCTGTTCCGGATCAAATGGCCCTTCCTGTTTACCTTTAATAGCCAGGTAATAAGCTACCTTTTTGGGCAATGGCGGCGGTCCAACAGGCCCTGCAGAAGATGCCGCAGCAGCAGATCCCGTGCCAGTAGGGTTATTTCCATCAAAGCTATTTTGCTGAAACACGTTCCCCATTTGGCCGACCATCCCAGCACCAAGGCCAGCACCGAACCCTGCTCCTACAATCCCGCCGCTATTTGGGTTTTCAGCAGCCTTTTCCATGGAATTCGCTGCTTGGAATTGCGCATACGCTCCCAGATTACCGACTACTCCCATACTGCTTCGCTTATCAAGGGCTTTCTCAACCTCTTCTGGGAATGAAATATTTTCGATTAAGAACTTCGTTAAGCTTAAACCCAACTCATCAAAATCAACCCCAATTTTTTGCTGTATCAAGGCCGAAACTTCATCATAGTTGGATGCAAGATCCAAGGCTGGTATCTTCGACTCAGCAATAGCATCCATCCCCCGCGATACCGCAATGTTTCGAAGCTGCTCTGTAATATCTTCAACTGTAAATACAGGCGTCGTTGCAACAAGCTGTTTCATAAAAACAGTAACATCCTTCACCTGAAAAGAGAAATTGCCGAAAGCCCGAAGTCGAATGGGACCAAATTCAGGATCCCGCAACATAATCGGATTTTTAGTTCCCCATTTCTGATTGACAAATTGTCGAAGGTTGACAAAATAAACATCGGCTTTGAATGGACTATTGAACCCATATTTCCAACCTCTGAGGGTTTTCATGATCGGCATATTCTGGGTCGTCAATTCGTAGCGACCAGGCTGAAAGACATCCGCGATCACACCTTCATTCAAAAATACCGCAGCCTGCCCTTCCCGCACAGTCAACTGTGCACCCATTTTTATTTCATTCTGATACCGTGGAAACTTCCACACAATCGTATCTGTGCTATTATCGACCCATTCGATAATATCGACAAACTCATTCCTGATTTTATCAAATAATCCCATAAATTATTCTCTTTACAATTACTTACACTAAATGTAAACATTTCCCCGCAAACCAGCAATTTTCCCCAGCAGCACGCAAACTATCGATATCTAAAAAATTTAGCCTTTTAAACTACTTATCGTAGTTTATTTTTTTTACTTTTGTTAGCTAAGTTCAACATTAATTTATGAGTACATATAACGAAGACAGCATTAGGTCCCTGGATTGGAAAGAGCATATTCGCCTTCGTCCGGGAATGTACATTGGAAAGTTGGGGGACGGTTCGGCCTATGATGATGGTATCTATGTTTTATTGAAAGAGGTCGTGGACAACTCAATTGATGAGTTTGTAATGGGTGCTGGTAAAATTATTGATATCACGGTAAACGAAAATAAAGTTTCCGTACGCGATTATGGACGTGGTATTCCAATTGGCTCTGTGGTTGATGTTGTTTCTAAAATCAATACAGGTGGTAAATATGATAGTAAGGCTTTCCAAAAGTCAGTTGGTTTAAATGGTGTTGGTACAAAAGCCGTAAATGCTTTGTCCAGTCAGTTTACCGTACAGTCATATCGTCAAAATATAACACGCATCGCCCAATTCTCCAACGGAGAATTAATCAACGATGAGCAAAAAGATACAACCCAACGAAATGGTACAGCAGTAACATTTTATCCGGATGATTCGATTTTCCGAAATTATAAATATAGACTTGAATTTGTTGAAAACATGATCTGGAATTATGTCTTCTTAAATTCTGGCCTTACCATTAATTTCAATAATCAGAAATTTATTTCCGAGCATGGTCTAAAAGATCTATTGGAGCGGAATATCGATGCCGAGTCCATGCGCTATCCGATCATTCACCTCCGTGGTGAAGATATTGAAATTGCCATGACACATGGTCAGCAGTACGGAGAAGAATACTATTCGTTTGTCAACGGTCAGCATACCACACAAGGTGGAACGCACCAAGCTGCATTTCGTGAAGCAATTGTCAAAACAGTCCGCGATTTCTACAGAAAAGAATTTGACGCATCGGATATTCGTTCCTCGATCATTGGTGCTATCGCTATCAAAGTACAGGAACCTGTTTTTGAATCTCAAACCAAGACTAAATTAGGCTCGCAGAGTGTCGGTCCAGAAGGTCCCACGGTAAGAGGGTTCATTAGTGACTTTATCAAAAAAGCATTGGATGATTACCTGCATAAAAATCCGGCTACGGCAGATGCTCTTCAAAAACGTATTCTTCAGTCTGAACGTGAACGTAAGGATATCGCCGGTATCAAAAAACTTGCCAACGAAAGAGCGAAGAAAGCATCTTTGCACAACCGTAAACTACGTGACTGTAAAGTGCACTTCAGCGATAAAAATGAGCGTAATCAAGAAACAACGTTGTTTATCACCGAGGGGGATTCTGCATCTGGTTCAATTACCAAATCGCGGGATGTGCAGACTCAAGCTGTTTTCAGTCTGAAAGGAAAACCGTTAAACTCCTACGGTATGTCCAAAAAGATTGTTTATGAAAACGAGGAATTTAACCTCTTACAACATGCGCTTAATATTGAAGACGGTCTCGATGGATTACGCTACAACAATATCGTAATCGCTACCGATGCCGATGTCGACGGCATGCACATCCGTCTGTTGTTATTGACATTTTTCTTGCAGTTTTTCCCAGACCTTGTCAAAGCTGGCCATGTTTCCATCTTACAGACACCTCTTTTCCGTGTCCGCAACAAAAAGGAAACGATCTATTGCTATTCCGATGAAGAACGACAAAAAGCAATCGCAAAATTAGGCGCTAAACCTGAAATTACCCGATTCAAAGGTTTAGGTGAGATATCACCTTCCGAATTTGGATTATTTATCGGAAAAGATATCCGTCTTGACCCGGTTATTTTATCCAAAGACAATAAAATTCAACAGTTATTAGAATATTACATGGGCAAAAACACACCAGACCGACAAAAGCATATTGTCGAAAATCTACGTGTTGAAGTTGACCTTGAAGAAGAACTAACAAAAAAAGCGGGTTAAATAACCCGCTTTTTAAGCAACCTACAACCACCTTTCATGCACAACCAAACCCTAATTCTGATCCAATGTCAAGATGCCGTTGGATTGGTTGCCAACATTTCAAATACGCTGGCAAAATATCAACTCAATATTGTCACCATGCGTGAATATGTGGATGAAGAAGCCAACAAATTTTTCGTACGTGTCGTATGTAACGGTATCGTGCCTGAGCAGAAACAGCTTTCCGATTCCCTTGCCGAAGTACTTCCCCCATCCGCTCAGATACAGATCAACCCCAATAACCGCAAAAAAATCGTCGTCCTCGTCACCAAAGAGCATCACTGCCTTGCCGACATCCTGGTACGCCAACACTTCGAAACATGGGGTGCCGAAGTACAGGCCGTAATTGGTAATTATGAAGCACTACGCTCCTTTACGGAAAAGTTTGATATTCCTTTTCATTGCATCTCACATGAAAACCTGACAAAGGAAACATTCGAAAAACAACTGATCGCACAAATCCAAAACTATAATTTCGATTACATCATTCTGGCGAAGTTCATGCGGATCTTGTCTCCTCAGTTTGTCAGTACCTTTGAAAATAAACTGGTCAACATACACCATTCATTCCTACCCGCTTTTATTGGAGCCAATCCGTACAAGCAGGCGCATGCAAGAGGTGTTAAGATCATCGGCGCCACAGCACATTTCGTCACCGACCAACTCGATGAAGGCCCCATCATCGTACAGGATATACGACATGTCAACCACACCTATACTGTAAAAGACATGGTAACTGCCGGAAAAGAAATAGAAAAAGCTGTTTTGAGCCGAGCAATTCGTCTGCTTAGCGAAGATCGTGTCATGCGCAACGATTACAAGACAATTGTGTTTGAATAGTGACTACAATCATTTCCCGATAAAACAATCATTACTTTTTCCTAGCGTTATTCTCCATTATTTCGTAAAAGAAATATTTAAGAATGACGCATACTTTTCATATCCCCGTATTAGGCTTAGCTTTCTCCATCGACTCCGCACTTAAGGTCGCACAATACGGTATATCCACCGTAATGTCTATTGTTGACGATGAACTCATCGAGCGCATGCGCCGCTATTATTGCGGACAATATCAAATCTCCTATCATCCGATCGCTAAAACAGAAGAAGATTACCGGGCAAAAAGAATTACAGCCTATCTCAATCTTGTGCAATTTGTGGTCGATAGGCAAATCGCGGCCTTAAAGTGTCAACCCTTTACCGAAAACTCAGAACTCACCAAATATTTTCAGCTTTTACCCGATTCACACCCTTCAAAACCGATTTATCATGCGATGGAAATTGAAACCAATCGCGCGATTAAAACCGAGCTGCAAGATCTATTGATCAATTATCTCAAAGCGGGAGACATTGATGTTAATATTATGTCCAAAGTAGATAAAATGAATTACCAGGATGGTAACCTATTGGATCAGCGTTATTCTGATGCCCTAGCAGCCTTGCGGGGTTTCGCAAATTCCAACTTGCATTCCTCTCTTATCCTTTCCGCAGGCATGAATCCACACCTATATGCTTACCTCGCTGAATTACCGGCTTTCTTCCCGAATAATGAAGGTCTATTTGACAAAAAGGTCGTTTTGAAAGTAAGTGACTTTCGGTCGGCGCTCATCCAGGCAAAGTATCTCGCTAAGCGCGGTATATGGGTGTCTGAATTTAGAATAGAATCCGGTTTAAACTGTGGTGGTCATGCTTTCGCAACCGATGGTTTTCTTCTAGGACCAATCCTTCAAGAGTTTAAAGAGAAAAAAGAATGTTTGAAAACCGAACTTTTCGAGATATACCGCGAATATTGGACTTCCCAAGAGCGCTCATTAACAACTCCTCCCCGCATCAAATATACAGTTCAAGGAGGTGTGGGGACTGCTTCAGAACATCAGTTCTTACTAGACTATTATGGATTCGATGCCGTAGGATGGGGATCCCCATTCCTGATGGTTCCCGAAGCAACCACGGTAGATCAAGAAACTCTGAAAGCATTGGAACTTGCCAAGAAAGAAGACTTCTACTGTAGCGGAGCATCGCCATTGGGAATTCCCTTTAACAATTTCAGACAAAGTGGCGCGGAGTACCTAAGATTGGAACGTATAAAAAAAGGTCGACCGGGTAGCCCTTGCAAAAAAGAATACCTTATTTCGAACACAGAGTTTGGTGATAAACCGATCTGCACCGCATCACGCGTATATCAACATCAAAAGATCCAGGAACTACAAAAACAAAACCTGTCCGCTGCGGAATACGACAAGGCCTTTGACGCCATTACAGAAAAAACTTGTCTTTGTGAAGGGCTCGCAGCACCAGCCTATCTTAAGTACAATATCCAAAAGAGCAAAGAACAGACCGCCGTATCCATCTGTCCGGGCCCAAATCTTGTCTGGTTCAAAAAACAATGTTCTTTGCGGGAAATGATCGACCACATCTATGGCCGTATTTCAGTTTTTGAAAATGACAACAGACCATTTGTTATGATCAACGAACTCAACCTTTATATCGATCATATTCAAAAATATGTCACAGACAATAAAAATATCATGAACGATAAAAAGATAAAATATGTAGCCAAATTTAAAGCACAATTACAAGCTGGAATAGCCTATTACAACGAACTTACCCAGCACTTATCGCTTATTCCACACAACATCAGCACAGCGATACCCAGACAGCTTGAACTGGCATCACTACGTTTAAAAGACATCCATATGTAACCCCCTAATATAATTTTAAACAAACACGGGGCGCTTAAACAAGCGCCCCGTATTATTATCAGGAATCTTTTTTTTAACAAGTCTTACTTCGCTATTTTGCGGAATTTACCAAATACCCCAAGTGGAAGTTTTGGTCCTGCAGTTGCTTGTAAGAACAACTCGCCTATTTCTAAGTTTTCCACTTTTGGGAAAGCCGTCTTAATCAAATTTTCAACAATAACAGAGGAAAACCCTAATGAATACGTATTCAAAATCAAGAAATGTTCTTTAGGATCCAATAGTTGAACGACCTCTGTCATCATTTCCATAATGTGATCTTCCAATTTCCATTTCTCACCCTTCGGCCCATGCCCATATGCGGGTGGATCCAAAATAATCCCATTATACGTATTACCTCTTTTCAGCTCACGCTTTACAAATTTCAAAGCATCTTCAACAACCCAGCGAATGTTATCCAAATTGGAAATTTCCATATTTTCATTCGCCCAGGTAACAACCTGTTTAATTGAATCTACGTGAGTTGTATCCGCGCCTGCAGCCTTTGCTATTAAAGATGCTCCACCAGTATATGCAAAAAGATTTAGAACCTTCGGTTTTTCCGTCTTAAATGAACGAACAGATTCCGAAATATAGTCCCAATTTACAGCCTGTTCCGGAAATATCCCGACGTGTTTAAAAGATGTCAAGCCCAATCTAAATTTGATGGCCACATCCTCATTTTTATATTCGATATGCCAACGGTCTTGGACCTTAGGATTTTTCTTCAACCATTCTCCCGAAGTAGCCGAACGACCTTTGAATTTGATATGATAACGCTTGTTCCATTCCGCATCACTCAATGCCTTAGGCCATACAGCCTGAGGTTCTGGCCTGATTAAAATTAAATCACCAAAACGTTCCAGTTTTTCAAAATCACCACAATCAATGAGTTCATAATCCTTCCAATGCTGTGGGGTCAATAGTTGTATATTTGTTGCTGCCAAAATCAAAATTTTCCGACAAAACTAAGCTAAATTTCAATATAAAAGAAATCTACATGATGCTAACGTAGATCAAACACATAAAATTACGCGCAATAAAGCCATGTTCTCACCCCTTATTGCCCCATAGAAGCTTTCGCACTTTTCATTAATGGACTTGCAAAAACAAAGTTGTTCAATTCGTCTACATCCGACCGCATCATATCCTTATTGGAGCCTTCCCAGAATTTCTCTCCCTTATAGAGAAACAAAATATATTCACCGATCCCCATCACAGAATTCATATCATGTGTAACAACGACCGTCGTACATTTCAATTCTTGTGTAATTTTTAGCACCAATTCATCAATAACAATCGAAGTCTCCGGGTCCAATCCCGAATTGGGTTCATCACAAAAAAGATATTTAGGGTTCATACTAATTGCACGTGCAATTCCAACCCGCTTCTTCATCCCTCCCGAAAGCTCCGCAGGGAACAATTTATTTCTTCCCTCCAGATTAACCTGTTCCAGACAATGATTTGCCCGGTCTAATTTCTCCGCCTTGGACATATCCGTAAACATGTCCAACGAAAACATGATATTTTGTTCGACCGTCATCGAATCAAACAGCGCTGAATTTTGAAAAAGCATACCTATTTCTTTTCGAATAGGAACACGCTCTTCAAAATTCATCCGAGTAAAATCCTTGCCATCAAAAATCACCTTTCCTTTTTCCGGTTGGTGCAGGCCCACGATACATTTCAATAAAGTACTCTTTCCCGAACCCGACCCTCCAATAATCAGACTCACCTTTCCGGGTTCGAAATTTGCACTAATCCCTTTCAGAACATGGTTGTCACCAAACGACTTGTTAATATCTTCGATTTGAATCATAAAATCTTTTTAAAGCATTAATGCGGTTATCACATAATCTGCAGCAAGAATAGTTATACAGCCAACTACAACTGCTTCTGTGCTAGCTTGCCCAACTTCCAACGCTCCGCCCTTTACATTATACCCTTTATAAGCAGATATCGAGGTAATAATAAACCCAAACACAACAGCTTTAACAAGGGCAACTGTCACCGTGAAACCATTGAAGCCATCCTGAATTCCTAAAATATAATCCGCCTGTGTCACAGCGCCCGAAAGGGATCCCCCCAGCAAACCGCCCACTAAGGCGCACACGATAGAAATAATCACCAACATCGGAATCATGGTGATACCGGCCAATATTTTGGGTAATATCAAATAACCAGGAGCATTGATCCCCATAATTTCCAAGGCATCAATCTGCTCTGTAACACGCATAGATCCGATCTGTGAAGAGATAGACGACCCAATTTTTCCCATTAAAACCAATCCTGAGATCGTTGGCCCCAATTCCAAAATATTTGAATCCCGGTTGATCGAACCTATAATAGAATTAGGAATCAAATCGGAAACCATCTGAAAGGCAATTTGCATAGTCATAACAGCTCCAATGAAGGTGGAAATAATGACGATAAGTCCCAGAGATCCTATACCAATATCGGTCATTGCCAATACGGTTTCCTTCCAATAAATTCGACCTTTCTCCGGTCTTTTAAAAACTGATTTCAGGAGTAAGAGATATGCACCAATGTGATGAAAGATCATATTATCTATTTATTTTCAATGTATTACACCAATTTTACGGCTATACTAAGCCAAGCTATCCATTAAAGGTAATTAATTCCAACAAATATATAAACAAGCTAAAACCCAAAAAGTATACGAAAAACGAAATTACTTACCGATCAATTAGTCACATTTACCGATTTTTTATGTATAATAGCCTAAACATTCATACGGTATCTCTCAAAGCGACTTACTTTTGAGACATATTAACAAACGGAATTAGTTATGAATACACGAAGAATAACAACTGGTATCACCATTCTCTTTATAGGAGTTGTCTTATTATTATCACAGCTCAACACGATTTCTTTCAACTGGGTAGGTATTTTTAGATACTGGCCGCTGTTTATTGTCCTTGCCGGAATTCGTATGCTGGTACCCAAAGACCAACAGATTGGACAGTTTGTCGCCATTGGTTCTACCGTAGTGATTTTAGGTTTTTTGACTTACATAGGGCTGTCGACACCAAAAGAACCACTTTTAACACAGCTTTTAAAAAATAAAGGTGTAAACATCAATATCGACGACCCTAATGACAAAACAAATTATACAACGGAAAAATTAAACGTGCCGTTGGACGATAAAATCCATAGTGCTACCTTAAATCTCGATTTGGGGGCTACTTCATTAAGAAATGATAGCAGCACTACGTCAGAAATCTTCTCAGCGTTTAACACATCAAAAGAATATTTACTGGGCATAACTGTACATGGAGAGTCTGCGGACAAATTGGATATCAACCTAAAGGGAAAATTCAAAGACAAGGATTTTAACAGCAAAAACAACAATACCTTTATCGCTTTAAACCCCAACATCCTATGGAATCTGAATTTTGATGTAGGTGCAATTGATGCCAAGCTGGATCTTTCACCCTACAAGATAGAAACATTGGATATCGATGCTGGGGCTACTAGCCTTAAGTTAAAATTAGGACAACCGCTGGCAACAACTAAAATTTCTATGGATGCCGGAGCATCTTCTATTGAAATCTCCATCCCAAAAGATGCTGCCTGCCGTATTACAAGCGACAATGCATTATCCTCGACAGATTATGAGGGCGATTTCCTAAAAAGTGAAGGTGAAGTAAAATCGACAAATTATGACTCTGCCGCTCAAAAATTTGATTTTGACATCAACGGTGGCATCGCGTCAATAAAAATTAGAAGATATTAATTGACACCCAATTTTTAGTCAAGAAAAGCTAACTTTGTGTTAGATATGGACACAAGTAATATGTTGACATTACCAGGAATCTATTGCAATTCCAAGGTAGATTATTCGAGATGGAAAACGAGGGAAATTCAAATCGGTGATATTCCCATGGGTGGCGATAATCCCATTCGTATTCAAAGTATGACTACGGTAGATACAATGGATACGATGGGCTCAGTTGAGCAGACCATTCGAATGGTTGAGGCGGGCTGCGAATACGTTCGTATTACCGCTCCAAGTATAAAAGAAGCACAAAATTTAGCTAACATAAAAAATGAACTTCGCAGAAGAGGCTATAAGGTCCCTCTAGTCGCTGATATTCATTTTACACCAAATGCTGCCGAGGTTGCTGCTCGTATCGTCGAGAAAGTAAGGGTCAATCCCGGTAACTATGCAGACAAGAAAAAGTTTGATCAGCTATCTTATACTGATGCTGAATACAAGCGCGAGTTAGAGCGCATCTATCAAAAATTCACTCCACTCGTAAATATCTGCAAAGAAAATGGCACCGCCATGCGTATCGGTACCAACCATGGTTCTCTTTCGGATAGGATCATGAGTCATTATGGTGACACCCCTGAGGGAATGGTCGAATCTGCCATGGAGTTTATCCGGATGTGTGAAGATCTGAGTTTCTACAATCTCTGTATCTCAATGAAATCATCCAACCCACAGGTCATGGTCAAAGCCTATCGATTGCTGGTCGAAAAAATGGTTTCCGAAAACATGAACTACCCCCTACATCTCGGTGTAACCGAAGCTGGAGACGGTGAAGATGGTCGTGTAAAATCTGCCGTTGGTATCGGAACGCTTTTGGAAGATGGACTGGGCGATACTGTACGTGTATCGTTAACCGAGGAGCCTGAACGGGAAGCTCCGGTCGCGATAGCACTTGTCAATAGATATAGCAAAAGAAAGGCAAACATCGCGAGCCAGCCCAAACAGGAGATTGTTCAGCTCTCTCCGGAGACACCACCTATTCCTTATGCCAGCCAAGAAGTAAATACCTTCATCGGTGGCTCTTTGGTACCACGAATTGTGGTCGACATTTCTAAGGAAAATCTAAAAGACGCTCAGATCCTTACCAAAGTAGGTTATCGCTATGATATCCTACTGGATAAATACCACATGGGTGAGCAGTCTGTAGACTTTGTTTATCTCGCAGACAGTTTGCCTTCCTTTACAATGCCGGCAAATCTGAAGCAAGTATATAACTATAACACCTGGTCAAAACTTACCGATCAGACCAATATTCATCCACTCTTTACCTTAGAAGAATTCGTCAGATCAGACAATAAGGATAAAGTCCTGAATATGGTAAAAATCTGTAATTCAGATTTATTAACTCCATTGTTTGAATTCCTACAGCTAGACAAAACTGTCGTATTTATAGTAGAAACCGATTACTTACACGGTATGGCAGATCAAAGACAGTTCTTTCGAAATCTGCAGGAAATCGGTATTGACAATCCAGTCATTATCAAACGTTCGTATTTGGAAGAAGAATTCTCAGGACCCATTGGTGATTTTATGAATCCCGAAGAACCTATTTCAAAAATACAACTGTACGCCTCTACAGACCTGGGAGCATTATTAATCGATGGTCTAGGTTCAGGAATCTGGATCGACTCTCCGGCAACAGCATTGGAAAATATCGCCTCACTTTCTTTCGGAATCTTACAGGCGACACGATCCCGAATATCCAAGACAGAATATATTTCCTGTCCAAGCTGTGGCAGAACTTTATTTGATCTCCAAGAAACCACACAGATGATCCGAAGCCGTACCAATCACTTAAAAGGCTTAAAAATTGGTATCATGGGCTGTATCGTTAATGGCCCAGGAGAAATGGCAGATGCAGACTATGGTTATGTTGGGGCGGGCCCTGATAAAGTGACGCTATATAGAGGTCAGCAGATCGTTAAGAAAAATGTGAGTTCCGCGCATGCTTTAGACGAATTGATCAAGATCATTCAAGATGATGGACTGTGGATCGAAGAAATACAGCAAGACTAAAATTAACAAATCAAGTTTTACATAAAACAGCAAAGGGAATCAAATGATTCCCTTTGCTGTTTTATGTATACGAATGAACGTACATTACAAGTTGTTCTTCGAAATATGTTACCTTCTTATCGAACCGAAAATCTTTTCACCACAGTTTCCGAACCAGCGACTACTCGTACAAAGTAAAATCCTGTAGTTAATTTTCCGCCATGCTCAAAGGAAAGATTTTGAATTCCTGAATCCAGATTACCATTCATTAATTGGAGAATCTCATTGCCTAACGCATCCATTACTTTGATCGACACACTCGACGATTTTGCCAATTTAAAAGAAAGATTTATTTGTTCCGCAATCGGATTATAAAAAACCTTCACATTATTGATAAGTTTCTCTGTGTCTTTGATGTTGTTATCTTCTCCGAATGCCTCACTGCCGTCCCAAATATGTTGCGAAATAGTATGGTCATAAGGAGACTTTGCATACACCCGAGTCACCCCGCTGCACAATGTCAGTGCGGATAAAAGTGTTAAACAAGCTGCTTTAAGTAGATTTCTCCCCATAGTGTTAAATTAGACTTCAAATACTGGTTACGGTTTAATCAAATATAACGCTAACTATTTGAATTATCAACAACAAAGTTAGTATTTTGTTTAAAAGTTTTTCAGCAAATAGATTCATTCTGAGTTTCTTTTAACAAATTTTAACAGCTCTTGCGGATGTCAAAGTAAATGCTAAAATTTGGCGCAGGAAATGTACCTACTTAAAGTACAGGCAAAAAGTATATTTTTGCAGTATATTTTGAAATAAAATAATTGATAAATGGCAGACAACAGTCATCACAACAGTATCAATAAGGTGAGTTTCGCCGGGTTATTGATCAGTTTAGGAATCGTTTTTGGAGATATCGGAACTTCTCCATTGTATGTTTTCAAAGCAATCATGGGACAAGGAGCCATTCAAAAAGACTTAGTCTTGGGCGGGCTATCCTGTGTTTTTTGGACACTGACGCTCCAGACAACAGTAAAGTATGTTTGGATCACACTCCGGGCGGACAATAAGGGTGAAGGCGGTATCCTATCTCTTTATTCATTGGTACGCAAGCGAGCCCCTTGGTTAATATTCCCGGCGATGATCGGTGCAGCGACCTTATTAGCGGACGGAATGATCACCCCTGCCATCACCATATCCTCGGCTATTGAAGGTTTGGATCTCAAATTCCCAGGATTACCTACAGTACCTATTGTAGTTACTATTATTTCCTTATTGTTTATTATTCAACGATTTGGAACATCTGTTGTAGGAAAAGTTTTTGGTCCGTTGATGACAATCTGGTTTACCATCATTGGGGTTATCGGTTTGTCTCATCTTCACCTTGCACCGGAAGTGATGAAAGCAATCAACCCCTACTATGCTTTCCATATTTTAATTACCTACCCCCATTCATTATTATTGATCGGTGCTGTATTTTTATGTACGACTGGTGCCGAAGCTTTGTATTCGGATATGGGACACTGTGGTAAAAACAATATCCGCATCAGCTGGATCTATGTAAAAATCACACTTATACTAAATTATTTCGGACAAGGAGCCTGGCTATTAACACAGGAAGGACGTGTCCTTGGTGGCGAAAATCCCTTCTACTCAATTATGCCTGATTGGTTTATCGGTTACGGTATCGCCATCGCGACAATTGCAGCGGTCATCGCCAGTCAAGCCATGATATCCGGATCTTATACCCTAATTTCGGAAGCAGTACGTTTGAATATATGGCCTAAGGTGGCTATCCGCTACCCAAGCGAACATAAAGGACAGTTGTATGTACCATCCATCAATTTAATTTTATGGGTCGGCTGTATGATTGTCATCTGGGTTTTTGAAGAATCAAGCCGAATGGATGCAGCCTATGGTCTCGCGATCAATTTAACGGTATTGATGACAACAATCTTAATGGGATACTTCCTCGCCATGAAAAAAGTCAACCGTGTACTTATTGCGGTATTTTTGATCGCTTATTTTGTTATTGAATTAACATTCTTAATAGGAAATGGTGTCAAAATAGCCCATGGTGGTTGGTTAACCCTTTTGCTTGCCACTGCGTTATTTGGAACAATGTATTGCTGGTATACGGCACGAAAAATTAAAAATCGCTTCGTTAACTTCATTAATATTAATAAATACTACCCCATTATCTCCGAATTGAGCGAGGACAAATCGGTTCCTCCTTATGCATCGCATTTGGTTTATCTGACGAGCGCAAATTTCAAATCCGAGATAGAGGCTAAAATTATTTATTCAATTATTAATAAAAAACCGAAACGTGCGGATGTATATTGGCTCGTCCACGTTGATGTAATGGATCATCCACATACAAAAGAATATTCGATCGATCAGCTTATCCCAGGTAAGTTAATACGCGTTGATTTTAAACTTGGCTTTAGAGAAGAACAGCGCATCAGCCTGCTGTTCAGAAAAGTAGTTGAGGAAATGGTGAAAAAAGGTGAAATTGACATTACCAGTCAATATGACACCCTACGTAAACACAATATTCCCGGTGACTTTAAATTTGTTGTTTTGGAAAAAGTACTCTCCAAAACCAATCAGATGACATGGATAGAAAAGGTTATTATGGACATCTATGGCTACCTCAAAAAAATGAGTTTATCCGAAGAAAAAGGTTTCGGTTTAGATTCTAGCTTTGTTACAATTGAGCGTGTTCCGCTCAATTTTCCACAGACTTCAGAGGTCCATCTCATACGGAAAGATTAATACTCCTCAAGGTGATGCACGAGCATCACCTTTTTTATTCAATAGAATTGCATTACTTTTGTTGCAAATAATACATCATGGCAGACGCTAATCCGAAAAAGAAATTACATCCTAGAAATAGACATCTCGATAACTACAATTTTGAAGAATTGAGCAAAGTCGAACCTTCGCTCAAAGATTTTGTTATAGAAAATGCTTATAAAGTAAAATCCATCGATTTTAACAATCCCGATGCTGTTAAAACCTTAAATAAGGCACTTCTAAAAAAATATTACCACATTCAACACTGGGATATTCCCAAAGAGAATCTTTGCCCCCCTATCCCGGGCCGGGCAGATTATATTCATTATATCGCAGACGTTCTTGCAAGGGACAATAATGGTGAAATTCCAAAAGGTGGGAATATCCATGTCCTCGACATCGGTGTTGGTGCAAATTGCATCTACCCCATCATCGGGCATCAGGAGTATGGATGGAGTTTTGTAGGATCTGAAATTATCAAAAGCGCATACAAAAATGCTATCGAGATAACACGGACAAATATGAGCTTAAAAAAGAGCATACAAATCCGTCTCCAAAATAATCCGAAAGCCATATTTAAAGATATTATCCTTCCTGGTGAGAAATATGACGTGGTGATCTGTAACCCACCATTTTTTAGCTCTCAAACCGAAGCTTTACAACAGTCCATCCGTAAGACTACAGGCATTAAAGACGCTAAAATAGACGAAAAACCGGTGACACAAGCGTTTTCCGGACAGGGAAGCGAATTGTGGTGCGATGGTGGAGAGAAAGCTTTCTTGTCACGCATGATCTTTGAAAGCCAATTTCACAAAGATCAGGTAAAATGGTTCACTACATTAGTTGCCCATCGTGAAGATATTCGTTTTCTGCAACACAAACTAAAGAAAATAAATGTAAAAGAGACCGAAGTGATCCGTATGGAACAAGGCAATAAGGTAAGCAGGATCCTTTTATGGAGATTCTAATAAGTCCATGATATTCAAAAAAGGAGCTATCTTTTATCAGATAGCTCCTTTTCTTTGATCCATTATTTACGACGCTTCCCTATACTATGCCTGCGCCTGTTTATTTAATTTTGAATGTTTATAGCCATACATAAAATACACAGCCAATCCAATCACCAGCCAGATCACAAATATTATCCAGTTACTTGCACCCAATTCCGTCATCAAATACAAATTGATCAGGATACCTATGACAGGCAATAAGGAAAAGTTCATTTTAAAGCTATAAATACCCAGTCCAAGCCAGGTTAACCAAAATATAATGACCAACATTTTATGTTCTATAATTTCAAGGATGGAAAGCGATTTCCACTCCTGTATCGTCTCTTGTGCATAGCTAAAAATGAACACAATAGCGATCAGTAACCCTGCACCAACTAAATACTTACCGTTGATGTAAGGAACTTTAAATTTGGATTTTGCAGATAAGCCTGAATAATCCATATACAATACACCGGCACAAACAAGGATGAAGGCAAAAAAGGTACCGACGCTCGTTAGATCAACAAAGAAGTCCATTTTAAAAAATAATGAAGGGATAGCAACCACCAAACCTGTTACAATAGTCGCAAAAGAAGGTGTTTTATATTTCGGGTGGATCGTCGCAAATTTCTTCCACAACAAGCCATCCCGACTCATCGTCATCCAAATTCTTGGTTGAGCCAATTGATAAACCAGCAAGGCGCTAGTAATAGCAATCACGGAGGTCACGGATATAATTCCGGCCATATGGTCAAAGCCGACATATTTAAACACAAAAGCAAGCGGATCCTTTACATTTAATTCGGTATAGTTAACCATACCCGTCAATACCAAGGTAATAGCAACATACAATACAGTACAAATCAACAGACAATAGATCATCGCCTTAGGTAGATCGCGTTGTGGGTTTTTACACTCTTCCGCGGTTGTGGAGATCGAATCAAAGCCAATAAAAGCAAAGAAAACGGCAGCTACACTTCCGAGTACACCTTTGAGTCCATTCGGTGCAAAAGGTGTCCAATTTTCGGGTTTGATAAAAAAGATACCGCCAAAAATTACCGCCAAGATAATCGCCACCTTGATCATCACCATGATCATACTCGCTTTCTGGGACTCCTTGATTCCGATATAAACCAACCAAGTGACCAAAAATGTAATGACACCTGCTGGTAAATCGAAAATAATAGGCAGTCCTCCAATTCGTGGCGCACTATTAAAAGCATCCAGACCATGCTGGTCGATTGCGGTCAGGGCAGCCGCGCCATGTTGGTTCATCTTGTCTACAGCATCGTACGCATAGCCTGGGGCCATAGATAACCAAGCCGGTATATGAAGACCAAACCCCTCCAGCATGGAGACAAAATATTGCGACCATGAAATAGCGATAACCGTATTGGAAACAGCATACTCTAGGACCAATGCCCAGCCTATAATCCATGCAAACAACTCACCAAAAGCCACATATGCATACGTATATGCCGATCCCGAAACCGGAACTGTACTGGCAAATTGGGCGTAGGCCAATGCCGTAAAAACACAGGCAAAAGCCGTAAAAACAAAGAGAAGTGACACTGCCGGCCCACCTTCATAACTCGCCAATCCAATTGTGCTAAAGATTCCAGCCCCTACAATAGCGGCGATACCCAACGAAACCAGATCTGTTACCCCCAATACCTTTGCAAGGCCTGTCCCCCCCTCTTTTTGAGTGTCATGCAGAATCTGATCAACACTTTTCTTCCGAAAAAGTCTATGTGACATGTAAATTTAGTTTTTGATACTTAAAATTATGCGAAAATAAATATTTTCAAGGTCTTATACTATTGGTATTTTCTGATAGACTAATTAAAGTCCACCAACTCATATTGAATATACTGGTAAATTTCTTGATAATCGGCCATCTCTGTATGCAGATAGGAAATCAACTGTTCTGTCAGTAACTGTCTTTGCTCGGATGAAACTTCAAATTGCCACAATCGCTTACAAATATTGAAAAGTGCACCAGCAATTTTTTCCACCTGTGCATAGTCATAAATATATTCCCACTCAATAAACTGATGATAAAATTTTTCAAACTTAGGAATATCATCCAGCTGATTTATTTTCAAAAACTTCCGCATAGCATCTTCGTCCACATGGGTCAAAGCAGCATAGAATTTATCAATCGAAACAGCTTTGTTTTGTGTTAGGATATGATCTAGCAATAGCTCCAACGCAATATGGGCCATAAAAGAAGGCCGGATAGGCAGTCCCGCTAAACTAGACTGTATTTTTAATTTCAGTTGATGTGTATGATGAAAAAAATAAGGTGAATTGTGAAACAGGCGATCGACCTCGATATGACGGTTCCAGCCTATATACAATTGCTCCAGTAAAGGATTGTCCAAGAGCTCATCTTCATACTGGCGTGGCTTTAGCATAAAGGATTTATCAGCATTTTTTAATAGATCGGGTAACAATCCGCCCACAATACGTTCGGGATTGGTTGCAAACCGCTCAAAATAGAAATGTGATAAAAAATTCATACCAGCTTATTAGCGTGTGCTTTTATACGGAATTATTCGCTCAATATACGCTTAATCTCCTATCTTTGCATCTTGTAAATTAAAAAATTAAATCCATTTAACAATGAGCTTTGTAGAAGAATTACGTTGGAGAGGCATGTTACAAGACATTATGCCAGGAACTGAAGACTTACTAAATAAAGAAAAAGTCGCTGGTTATATCGGTTTTGACCCCACAGGAGACTCTCTACACGTAGGACACTTGACTCAAATCATGACGTTGATCCACTTCCAAAATGCAGGCCACAAACCAGTTGCCCTGGTTGGAGGAGCAACAGGAATGATCGGAGACCCTTCTTTCAAATCTGCAGAGCGTAACTTGTTGGACGAAGCTACCCTACAACATAATGTAGCTTGTCTGAAAAAACAGTTAGGCAAATTTCTTGAATTTGGAGAAGGTGAAAATGACGCCCAAATGGTTAATAATTACGACTGGTTTAAAGATTTTAAATTTTTGGATTTTATTCGTGATATCGGTAAAATGATTACCGTTAACTATATGATGGCAAAAGATTCTGTAAAAAAACGTCTGGAAGGCGACAATGGTCTTTCTTTTACGGAATTTACCTATCAATTGATTCAAGGGTATGACTTCTACTACCTTTGGAAGCACCACAACTGTAAAGTTCAAATGGGTGGCTCCGATCAATGGGGTAACATCGTTACAGGAAGCGAAATGATCCGTCGTCAAGATCAGGGAACAGCCTATGCCATCACGACACAATTAATCAAAAAAGCCGATGGTCAAAAATTTGGAAAGACAGAGTCCGGAGCGGTATGGTTGGATCCAAAGAAAACCTCACCCTATAAATACTACCAATTTTGGTTGAATACATCAGATGATGATGCGAAAAACTGGATCAAAATCTTTACGTTAAAACCTCAGGAAGAAATTGAGTCCATCATTGTAGAACATGATGCAGCACCACACTTACGGTTAGTTCAAAAAGCACTGGCAAAAGATATTACCATTCGTACCCACTCCGAAGAAGCATACGAAACTGCCATCAAAACTTCTGAATTTCTTTTTGGTAACGGTTCTTTAGAGTTCTTGAACAACCTAGATCATGATGCTGTTTTGGAGGTGTTTGAAGGTATTCCGCAGTTTCAGATCGCTAAAGCTGAACTGGCGGCTGGTATCAATATCCTTGATTTACTTGCTGTTCAGACCCAGGTATTCCCATCCAAAGGTGAAGCTCGTAAAATGCTTCAGGGTGGCGGTGTTTCGATCAACCGAGAAAAAGTAACTGATATTGAAGAGTCGATTACGGAAAACCACCTTGTAAACAATAAATATATTGTTGCACAACGCGGTAAAAAGAATTACTACCTGATAATCGCAGATTAATGATCAGCAGTATCCTGATTTAATAATCCATAACTATAAAAAAGTCCCTTTTAAACAAATCAAAAGGGACTTTTTTATGCAGCCAGCTGCCATTCTTCTACAGCGGCAGCCATTGATTAGTTTAATAATTTTTCAAATGCTTTCCTCGACGCTCCTCTAAAATGTACCTCACCGCAATATTGATAACCTAATTTGTCAAATACATGCAGCATACCGCCGTTATCAAAATTAGTATCCACCTTAATACTATAGACACCATGATCGATCGCAATTTTCTCTACCCCCTGCATAATGCCTGTGCCAACACCTTTAACATGTGGATCCTGAGCGGAAGCCAGTCTATGTATACCGACGTATTGACCATCACTTAACCACTTCCCGTCAATATCATTATAAGCTGGTTCGATATCAAAAATAATAGCTACATAACCTACAATCCTATTCTCGACTTCAACGACATGTCCATACCCTTTATCAATATCCGATTGAACGACATCTTCATTCGGATAACCATCTTGCCATTGTCGGCTACCTTGTTCTTTCCTGAGGGCAATTGCTTGTTGTATAATTTCCCAAATCCGTCCTTTATCAGCTAATGTCGCTTTTCGTATTTCAAACTTGTTCATCCTATCTCTTATTTTTATTCGTAAAACTACATATTTTGCAGCAACTCCAAAGAATACACCGAAACAGCAACAATCGCTACAGATATCCACATTCTTTGATCAAACCCATTTGCAGGGCATAGTATTTGCTAGTCATTATACCTATCAAGCTTTTTAGCTACATCTAAATTTATTCATTCATAAAAAACGACAAACTTAAAATAATAGACTATCAGCATCTTTAAAATACTATCAAAATAACTAAGTTTGTAAGCAGTATAATTGTGAGCTTTTCAATGTCAAATAAAGGAAATACATTTAGGCAGACAGGGAATTCAGTTTCCGGCAAACGTGCCCCTCAAAAGGAATCGACAACATTTAAAAAAGAAAAAAGTCAAAAAAACAGTGTACCAAGAGATTATTCTGATGCACAGCAAAAGGCTGTCAAGATATTAGGGATTTTATTGATCTTACTTTCATTGGCATTTGCTACAGCTTTCGTCTCCTACTTATTCACGTGGGAAGACGACCAAAGCTATATCGCAAAGACCAATGGCGGCTGGTCGACATTATTCAGATCTGCAGAAGAAATTCATGACGAAGCTGTCGATCTACCTGTTGTCGATAATAAACTAGGCAAATTTGGCGCATTGCTTGCCAATCAATTCATGTACGAATGGTTTGGCGTCGCATCTTTTCTTTTTATCCCGGTATTATTCATTTTAGGATATCGCCTGTTGTTCAAGAAATCATTGCTTCCCTTGTACCGCACTGTAGTCTATTCTTTTGTTGCTATCGTTTTTATCTCGGTAACATTAGGCTTCTTGCATGGATTTATGGCCGATACACCGCATATGCTCGAGGGTAAATTTGGCTTTTGGACCAATAAATTATTAGAAGCACAAGTTGGCATTGTCGGCGTTGGCTGTATATTGGCTTTTGCTTACCTGACGACATTAATTTTACTTTACAACCTCGATTTTAAATTTGTCCTCTTCAGTAACAGAAGATCCAAGTCATTCTCGGAAGATATGGACGAAGAGGATGAGGATGAATACGCTCCACAAAATCTCAGAAACAAAATTCATATTGAGGATGATTCCATCCAATCTGTACGGGAATCGATTCAAAGGCCAACATCAATCAATGAGCGATTTCAAGCGGCTCGTGACAAAGATGTACAGGAAGAACTTCAGCGCCCTGCCTTTACGCATCACCCCGTACCTGAAGTGCAAATTGATCCGAAAGACAAAGTGGTACTCTCATTCGACGACAGTCCACTGGAGCGAACAGAGAATACACCTTCAATCAGTTTTACCATTGATCAGCCAAATGAAGACTTTGAAGACGAAGACTTACCACTAATTCGCGAATATCTGCCACCGGTCGTGGTAACTCCACCCCAACAAGAACCGGAACCGCCAATTGAAGATGATGTGGTTCCAGGCCTTGTCGTGGAAGATATTAAAGAGGAAAAAGAAATTACCGCCAGTGATCTCGTGGCCCAATTTGGCCAGTATGACCCCAAATTAGACCTTTCTGGCTATCAACACCCTGCATTAGATTTACTGAGAGACTATGGTGGAGGTAAAATAACGATCAATCAACAGGAACTCGAAGCCAACAAAAACAAGATTGTTGATACGCTGAGGAACTATAGCATCGAGATCGAAAGCATCAAAGCAACGATAGGTCCAACGGTAACTTTGTATGAAATTATACCAAAACCAGGAGTACGGATTTCAAAAATCAAAAATCTGGAAGATGACATTGCCTTAAGTCTTGCGGCATTGGGTATACGGATTATTGCACCTATGCCTGGAAAGGGAACCATTGGTATTGAGGTACCAAACTCCAATCCGGAAATGGTATCCATGCGATCGGTACTTGCTACGGAGAAGTTCCAGAAAACAGACATGGACCTTCCGATCGCTTTAGGTAAAACGATTTCCAATGAAGTGTATATTGCCGATTTAGCTAAAATGCCCCACCTTCTAGTTGCGGGGGCTACCGGGCAAGGTAAATCAGTAGGTATTAACGCGATTCTGACCTCCTTACTGTATAAAAAACATCCGGCCGAACTAAAATTTGTCCTTGTTGACCCTAAGAAGGTGGAACTTTCTCTATTCAAAAAAGTAGAGCGCCACTTCCTCGCAAAATTGCCTGACGACGGAGATGCAATCATCACCGATACGAAGAAGGTTATCAACACCTTAAATTCCCTTTGTATAGAAATGGATCAACGTTATGATTTGTTAAAAAATGCACAGGTACGGAATTTAAAGGAATATAATGCAAAATTTATCAATCGCAGATTAAACCCTGAGGAGGGTCATCGATTCTTACCATATATCGTTCTTATTGTTGATGAGTTTGCCGACTTGATGATGACAGCAGGAAAAGAGGTCGAAACACCGATTGCACGATTGGCACAATTGGCCCGTGCGGTAGGAATTCACCTGGTTATTGCAACCCAGCGTCCATCTGTCAATATCATTACCGGTACAATCAAGGCCAACTTCCCTGCGCGTCTGGCATTCCGTGTATTATCGAAAGTCGATTCACGGACCATTCTAGATACAGGCGGTGCAGATCAGTTGATCGGTCGAGGTGACATGCTTCTAGCGACTGGAAGTGATTTGATCCGTATTCAATGTGCTTTTGTTGATACTCCTGAGGTTGAACAAATTTCCGATTACATCGGTGCACAACGAGGTTATCCTTCGGCATTTATGCTTCCGGAATACGTAGACGAAAACGGAGATGGTTCTGGTAGTGTAGATTTTGATCCCAAAGACCGCGATCAGTTGTTCGAAGAAGCTGCCCGATTGATTGTCATGCATCAGCAAGGCTCTACTTCATTAATCCAACGTAAATTAAAATTGGGTTATAACAGAGCAGGACGAATCATCGATCAATTGGAAGCTGCAGGAATTGTAGGTCCATTTGAAGGAAGTAAGGCACGTGAGGTGCTTTATCCAGATGAATATTCATTAGAACAATTTTTGGAGACGTTAAGAAAGGACAACTAAGATGAAAAAACAAGTATGGTTTATTGTAGGTCTGCTAATCATGGCATACAGCCAAAACAGTTATGCACAAAATGATGCCGCTGCCAAAGCACTACTGACGAAAGTAAGCCAAAAGTACAATGCATACAAAACAATACAGGCCAATTTCTCATTAGATATTAAACAAGCTAATGGTGGCTCGCATACTGACGCCGGAACAATATACCTGGACAAGAGTAACAACAAGTACCAGGTCAATACCAAAAATCAAGTATTGATATCGGATTCCAAGACACAGTGGAATATCATGAAAGCCGAAAAGGAAGTGGAAATCTCAGAAGCAAGCAATTCGACCAACGAGATCAATCCAACAAACATATTCAGCTTCTATACCACTGGTTTTAAGTACGCCTTGACCAATACAGAAAAGGTAAAGGGGCTTACACTAAGTGTTGTCGAATTAAATCCACTTGATAGCAAAAAAAACTATTCAAAGATCAAGCTACGCATCAACAAAGCAAGCAATTTGATCTATGATACCACTGTATTTGATAAAAGTGGTAATCGCTATACGTATACATTAACTTCGCAGGAAGGTAATAAAGCGCTCTCCGGTAGTCTATTCGTATTCAACAAAAACGATTACAAAGGTTTCGACGTTGTCGATTTAAGATAAAAATCTATCGACGCTATAACACTGATTAAACGCAGTACCATAAAAAAGGCTTTCCAGTATTGGAAAGCCTTTTTTATGGTACTTTAATCCTTATTGTACTTTACACAATTTTATAGCATATTGGGTTCCTTATCCAAGGTCTCGCTTTCTTTGTTTGCATAACGCGAATAACCATGCTTCTGCGGATGTTCGATAATTTCCTTCATAGAAACAAGTTTGTACACATACGACCCCGTTTCATTATTCAATTTCAAGGCAAAATAGTCGTCCTTTTTTTGTCTTCTTATAGAACCTCTTAAACTACCATCACCGACATTATATGCTGCAGCTACCAAGGTCCAGTTTCCAAATTGAGCATACAGGTATTTCAAGTATCTGGCAGCAGCATGTGTAGATTTGACAAGATCTTTCCGGTCATCTACCGTGCCATTGACTTTCAACCCATACAAACGCGCTGTTGCTGGCATAAACTGCCAATAACCACCAGCTCCCTTAGATGAAACAACAGCTTTACTAAGCCCGCTTTCCACCAATGGAATGTACTTGAAATCTTCCGGAATACCATGTGATTTAAGAATCTTTGCGATCATCGGCAAATAGGTCTCTGCCTTTTGGTGCATATCGTATGATCCTGTTTTTTTAAACGAGAATCGACTGAAAAATTTGCGCAATTTACTTTCCACTAGCGGACGATCCATCGGTAATGAATCTTCAGCAAATGTCAATGAATTCATATAAGATTCAAACGAATTGCTTTTTTCTTTTTTTTCTTCTTCGTCCCCATGATGAGCGGGAACTACTACGAGCTTCGGTCCAACGATCTTATCGCCGTTTGAAGCGTTGTTGTGTGGGGTTGAGTATAATTTTGATAGCAATAAAGCAAACAAAATTAAACTACTACATAAAACTTTCTTTCTTATCATTCACTCCCTTAATGCTATCCTATCCACGACTCCAATCGATCAAAAAATAGCTTGGTTCAAATTCAAGGGTACAAAGGTAAACACTATTTATTTAAAAAACAAATAGTTACATTCTAGACAACTTAAAGCGGCTTTTTTAGCGTAAAAACGCAGTAAATTCAAGAAAAGACAAAAAGATAAGGATTTTTTCGCAAAACCCAAAATTATACCTAACTTTGTAGTTCACATTTTATCAAAACACAATGCCATTCAGCAATAAAAGGAACAGTCGTGATGACAACTCCAGAAAGTCACGAGGCAACTCAGATAGCTTCAAATCTAGAGGCGATAAGAACAATAGTTTCGGAAAAAAATCATATGGGTCGAACGACCAATCTGAAAGAGGCTCTTTCAGAAAAGATGATAATCGGGAGAACAGATCATTCGGATCTAAAAAATTCTCAGACAAACCTTCCTTCCGAGGAGATAACAATTCCTTCCGTTCAAAAGATAATTCAGAAAAATCCTTTGGTAGAGGAAGCCGCTCATTTGATAAAAATGATTCTTCAAGATCTTTTGACAAAAAAGATTCCTTTAATAAATTTGATAGATCAGAACGTTCTTTCGACAAAAAAGATAACTTCAAACGTTCAGACAGAAATGATTCCTCAAGATCTTTTGATAGATCAGAGCGTTCTTTTGATAAAAGAGATAGTTTCAAACGTTCAGACAGAAATGACGCCCCAAGATCTTTTGATAGATCAGAGCGTTCTTTCGACAAAAAAGATAACTTCAAACGTTCAGACAGAAATGACGCCCCAAGATCTTTTGACAGATCAGAGCGTTCTTTCGACAAAAAAGATAACTTCAAACGTTCAGACAGAAATGACGCCCCAAGATCTTTTGACAGATCAGAGCGTTCTTTCGACAAAAAAGATAACTTCAAACGTTCAGACAGAAATGACGCCCCAAGATCTTTTGATAGATCTGAGCGTTCTTTTGATAAAAGAGACAATTTCAAACGTACTGACAGAAAGTTTGACGGTGAAAGAAGTAGAAATTTTGACGACAACAAAAACTTTGGTGATAAACAATATATTAAACGTCCAAAGAAAAAAGCAGAAGATGCAGAAGATGACGGCTTAGTTCGTTTAAATCGTTACATCGCCAATGCTGGTATCTGTTCAAGACGTAAAGCTGATGAGCTTATCACTGCTGGTGTCATTTGGGTAAATGGAGAACCTGTTACGGAATTGGGTACCAAGGTAGATCCTGCAACAGATGAAATCCGTTACAACAACGAACGTCTAAAACGTGAAAAAAATGTTTATGTTTTGTTGAACAAACCAAAAGATTATATCACGACTACAGATGATCCGCAGGAGCGTCATACCGTAATGGAACTTGTTTCTAAAGCGACAAAGGAAAGAATCTATCCTGTTGGTCGTCTTGACAGAAACACGACGGGGCTACTTTTAATGACAAATGATGGTAGTCTTGCTGAAAAACTTTCACACCCGCGCAACAGCATCAGCAAAATCTATAATGTCGAGTTAAACAAAAGCCTTACACAAGGCGATTTTAACAAAATCAACTTTGGTATCGAATTAGAGGATGGTGTAATCAAACCAGATGACTTGAGCTATGTTCAAGGCGGATCGAAACGTGAAGTTGGTATCCAAATCCACTCTGGAAAAAATCGTATTGTACGTCGTATTTTTGAGTCACTAGGATATGAAGTCGTTAAATTGGACCGTGTAGTTTATGCAAACTTAACGAAAAAAGATCTTCCACGTGGCCGTTGGAGATATTTAGAGGAGCGTGAAATCGTGCAATTAAAGCACCTGATTTAATCCCTTAATAATAAATAAAAATAAAGGACGGTCATTCAGTTAACCGTCCTTTATTTTTTATATTTGCTCATTCAAATAATAAAACAAAGAATATGACTGATCCGAAAACACTTTCATCCGTTGCGGAATTCCATAAAACGTTCCAACATCCAATCCTAGACACGCCTACTATCCCATCTGAACAAAGATGTGCCTTACGGGTATCGTTGATCGCTGAGGAATTAAAAGAATTAGAAGAAGCCATCCAGGATAAAGATTTGGTCGAGATTGCAGATGCACTATGTGACATTCAATATGTACTTGCTGGAGCGGTATTAGAATTTGGCTTAAAAGATAAATTCTCAGCTCTTTTTGATGAAGTTCAACGTTCCAATATGAGCAAAGCATGTAAAGACGAGGCAGAAGCAATCGCTACACAGGAGCACTATAAATTAAAAGGTGTAGAATCCTATTACAAAGAAGTTGACGGGAAATTCCTGGTATTCAGAACAGCTGACAATAAAACGTTAAAATCTATCAATTATTCTCCAGCGGATCTAAAAACGATTGTTGAGGGCTAAATAAAAAAGGAGAATCGTATCCTTTTTCTGTAGGTAAACAAACAAAGGCTTCTTTAAAGAAGCCTTTGTTGTTTTTATAGCGCGATATACATTAAACGCGATAGCATACGATGATCTATCAAAAAAGTAGAATATTAGGGGACGCTAAAAAAGACTGCCCTGCACGACCTGGCGTGCTTCCAATCCCTTATCGATGTACGTCTGAATACCTGATTTCGGTAATCCCCAATTCGGAGCAATTAACAATTCTTTATCTGCAATACCAAAAATACGCTGAATAATCAAATCGGGACGCAATCGAGGAATAAACTTCGCTAAGAATTCGGTATAACCTTCCATCGAAAAAAGCTCGAAAGGTTCACGTTTGAACTTAACCCCCATAATAGATCCCTCCACAATATGTAGGTGATGCAATTTCACAAATTTGATCTGCGGAAACCGGTTGATTTCATCTGCATATTTCAACATCATTTCTTCAGATTCCCATGGGAAGCCAAAGATGGTATGCACACAAAGCTCCAATGGCGTATCCTTCAACATGTCCATCGCCTGAACAAATTCGTCGTGGGAACAGCCTCTATTGATCTGCTCCAATGTATCGTTGTAGATCGATTCCATCCCCATCTCCAAATCCACATCGTAACGATCTGTATAAGACTCTAACAATGCAATTTTTTCAAAATCCAAACAATCCGGACGAGTACCAACAGAAAGACCTAAGGTATTTTCAGGATCAATACTCAAAGCCTCATCATACATCATCTTCAGTAGATGAGTTGGCGCATATGTATTTGTATTTGGCTGGAAATAAATAATAAACTTCTCAGCACCATAGCTATTACGCGCTCTTTCAATACCCGATTCCACCTGCTCACGTATCGAAGGAATCTTCCGGGCAGTATCCGGTGTAAAAGAATCCACATTACAGTAGGTACAACCGCCATAGCCTTTACTACCGTCACGATTGGGACAAGTAAAATTACCATCCACAATTACTTTAAACACTTTCTGTCCGTTATACTTTTGCTTTAAATAAGCCCCGTAATGATTATACGGTTTAATTCCGTTGTCCAATAATGTACCCATTGCGCTGCAAAGTTACTCAATAAAAATCATATGTGACCATTACTTTCTCAGCATCAAATGTTAAACTGATCCGGCCATCACGAAAATCTTCCCAAGATAATTTATACGAACTATGCTTAACTGCATCCTCCAAATCAAAGTAACTCCTTTTAACGGCTAAATTGGGAGAATTGTCATAATAAGTAGGTAAACCGTAATAGAAAACGAAAAATTGTTCAAATTCTTTAAATGACAAATAGTGGTAAAACTTATTCTTATTTCTTGAAATCAATATTTCAATTTTCTTTAGCCTGCCATCTGTATAAAAATAATCAAGTGTTTGATAATACAGTGCATTCAACCATTTACCGCCGGTAAATCGGATATGCCCTGGATCGATCACGACCATTGTGTCCTTACTCCCTGTATATGCACCAAACTCCCCTATATAAGATCTTTTCCCGAGATGAATAATATATTCGCGGGCTATATTGGCAGATCTACCATCTTTATTTGCCGGTATCCACTTTGATATGGACGAAAATTTCTGATTCATCTCATCTGTCTTATCCATATGCCCAATTTTACTGGAAACAACTTTGACAGTGCTATCCTTATAAACCTCGAATCCAACATGAGCTTCATAATTGAGATTAGGCCAATTGCCTTTCCACTTTTCATTTAACTTCCTATAAAAATCAACAATACCTATCTTGGGGGTTGGAAGGTAATTTTCATAAGAAACAAAAATGTAATCCTGTCCATCTTGGCAAATACCTGATCTCAAATTAAACAATAGAAGAAAAACAATGATCAAACAATTTCTCATATGGCCGGTAAGTAATATTTACAGCAATATACAAAAAACACAGATACAAGAATTATAGAAAAGCAATATGGAGATGGAGGCTGTCTTTTGGCTAAGAGAGCTCCTTTACTTCAATTTCAGCTATGAACAATAAGCACTTGCTATTTGGAGCTAAATTGATCGACATACTTCTATAAAGTTGCATTACATTGCTTTCTTAGTACTGTGCTGGATCATGGGGAGATTACAGAAGATAGAGGCAAGGGAAGTACGGAAGTACATAAACGAAAGAAGCCCTTGACTGTTTCCAGCAAGGGCTTCCGTGTAAAAAAAGGCACCGACCTACTCTCCCACCTGTTACGGCAATACCATCGGCT
>RCUK01000174.1_pt1 | contig 75022 bp, 65 predicted proteins | sample 2166381 | NCBI WGS metagenome assembly RCUK01 (sample SAMN09932809, study PRJNA488358) | compost metagenome | isolation source: compost soil in an enriched community | place: Germany: Experimental Botanical Garden | reverse complement strand
TTCAGGCGCATCTGCTTGGGCAGCTTCAGGTCGGGCGTGAGCACCCAGGCGGTCCAGCCCGCGTAGTTCTTCTTCCAGTGGGTGGCGAGCTGCGGAAAGAAGTCGCCGCCGTCGCCGCCTTCACCGTCGCCCGGGGTCTGGGCGGCCTCGCGGGCGCCGAAGCGGGCCACGCCACCGACCTCGATGCGCTCGCCGTACGGCGGGTTGAGCATGATCACGCCGCCCTCGGCCGGCGGCATGCGCTGCAGGGCGTCGCCGCCGCGGAACTCGATGGCGCCGGCCACGCCCGCGCGTTCGGCGTTGCGCTCGGCAAAGTCGACCATGCGGTGCGACACGTCGGAGCCGAAGACGGCGATGGCGCTCGCATGCTGCGCGTTGGCGGCTTCATTCTTGATGGCGGCCCAGACGTGCGCCTGGAACGGCAGCAGCTTCTCGAAGCCGAAGCGCCGCAGCGAGCCCGCCGCGATGCCGCTGGCGATCTGCGCGGCCTCGATGGCGATGGTGCCGCTGCCGCAGCAGGGGTCGTACAGCGGGGCCTTGGCGACCTCGCCGGTCTCGGGGTTCCACCAGCCGCTGGCGGCCAGCATGGCGGCGGCCAGGGTTTCCTTCAGCGGGGCGTCGCCCTTGTCCTGGCGCCAGCCGCGCTTGAACAGCGGCTCGCCCGAGGTGTCGATGTACAGCGTGCAGCTGTCGGTGGTCAGGTGCGCAAAGATGCGGCAGTCGGGCCACTGGGTCTCGATGCTGGGGCGCACGCCATTGGCCTTGGCGCGGAAGCGGTCGGCCACGGCGTCCTTGATGCGCAGGGTGGCGAAGTTCAGGCTCTGCAGCGGGCTGTGCTGGGCCGTGGTCTCGATCTTGAAGGTCTGCTTGGGCGTGAACCAGATCTCCCAGGCCACGCCGTTGGCGATGGCGTACAGGTCGTTCTCGTTGCGGTACGGCCCATGGGCCAGTTCGACCAGCACGCGCTGCGCGAGCCGGCTGTGCAGGTTGAGCTTGAGGCCGTCGCGCCAGTCGGCGCGCACGCGCACGCCGCCGCGCAGGGTGAGCAGGTCCTGCCCGGCACGGCCGGTCAGGGCATGCACCTCCTGGGCAAGGAATTCCTCGACGCCGGCGGCGCAAGGCAGGAAAAATGAGAGATCGTTCACGGAAAGTCGGCCATCGGGAAGCCCGCTAAGGGCCCCCATTGTCGCCGGGGCTGGGGCCTTCTCTATATAGTCGATTTGCCCATGACGCCCACCCCCGCCTCCGCGGCCCCCCCGGCAGACGCCCGCGACGGCGACCACCGCTTCGCGATCCAGTGCGAAGTGCTGCGCTTGTCGATCCGCCCGCTCGGGCCGGTGCTGCTGGTGCAGTACCTGCTCAACTGCGGCGTGGCGGCGCTCTTCGCCTGGCAGTTCTCGCCGCTGCGCGCGCTGGTGTGGCTGGCGCTGGTCACCGGCGTCACGGTGATGCGCGGCTTCTTTGCGCAGCGCCTGCCCGAGCCCTTCACCCCCGCCACCCTGCGCGCCGCCCAGCGCCAGCACACGCTGCGCACGGCCATCTGGGAGCTGGCGCACGGCCTGGCGGGCGTGCTGCTGTTCAACCCCGAGCGGCCCGACCTGCAACTGCTGCTGGGCCTCATCCTCATGGGCATGACGCTGTCGTCGGCGTTCTCGGTGTCGTTCTACACGCCGGCCACGCAGCTGGCCATCACGCTGCTGCTGGCGCCGGTGATCGTCACGGGCCTGTGGCTCGGGGCGCCGGTGATGATGGCGGTCGCGGTGATCGGCATCGGCCTGACCGCGATGATGTGGAAGCTGGTGGCCGACCATTCGCGCCAGCTCGAGGAGAACATCGGCCTGCGCCTGAACGAGCGCACGCTGCGCGAACAGGCGCTGGCCGGCCTGCGCGCCTCCGAGCAGGCCCAGGCCGAGCGGCTGCGCTTCTTCTCGGCGGCCAACCACGACCTGCGCCAGCCGGTGATGGCCATCGGGCTGCAGGCCGAGGTGCTGCGCCAGCAGCTGCAGCACGGCACCGACAGCGCGGCGGTGCAGCACACGGTGGCCTCGCTCTCGCGCGCGCAGCAGGCGCTCGAGGGCCTGACCAACCAGCTGCTCGAGATCGGCCGCATCGAGGCCGCGGTCGATCCGCTGCGCCCGGCGGCGGTGGCGCTGGCGCCGCTGCTGAACGAGCTGGCGCGCCAGGCCGGCGAAGGCCGCGTCGCGGTGCGCTGCCCGGCCGAGGCGGTGGCCTGGACCGACGCGGTGGCGCTGCGCCGCGTGCTCTCCAACCTGCTGGACAACGCCCTCAAGTTCACGCCGCGCGGGCGCGTGCTGCTGGCCGTGCGGGCGCGCCGCCGGCCCGGCACGGACACCGGGCGCGCGTGGCGCGTCGAGGTGCGCGACAGCGGCATCGGCATCGCGGCCGAATCGCAGACGCGCGTGTTCGACGACTTCGAACAGGTCGGCAACGTGGAGCGCAACCTGCAGCACGGCCACGGCCTGGGGCTGGCGATCGTGCGGCGGCTGGCGGGGCAGCTGGGCATCGAGGTCGCGCTGCGTTCGGCGCCGGGCAAGGGCTCGGTCTTCAGCTTCGAGCTGCCGGCGGCCCGCCCCGGTGCGGCGGCCGTGCCGGCCCCCGCGCCCTCGGTGGCGCTGGACGAGCCCGATGCCAATGCCGTGCTGCGCCCCGGCCTGGCCGTGCTGGTGGTCGAGGACAACATCGTGGTGGCCGACAGCCTCTCGGCGCTGCTGCGGCACTGGCACGTGGCGCCGCGCATCTACGCCAGCGCCGCCGAGGCGCTCGCGCTGGCCGACCTGGACGCGCTCGACGCGGCGCTGTGCGACATCCGCCTGCCCGGCGCGTTCAACGGCATCGCGCTGGCCGAGCGGCTGGCGCAGCGCAAGCCCGCGCTGACGATCGCGCTGATCTCGGCCGACATCACCGAAGCCACGCAGCAGCTGGCCGCCGCGCGCGGCTGGCATGCGCTGCGCAAGCCGGTGCAGCCGGACGCGCTGCGGCGCGTGCTGCTGCGAGCCCAGCAGCAACAGCAACAACCGCCGTCGTCGACGTAGCGCGCGGTGCTTCCCGGCGGGGGCCGGCCCCGCTGCGGTGTCATCGCTTCCGAGCTATGCTCCGCGCACAGGCCGCCGCCGCCCCTGCCCCGATGCCCGTCGAACCCCTTCCCGCTCCTGCCGTTGGCGCCGCCGCCCTGCGCGAGCCCCGCTACGGGCGGGTCGCGATGGCCCTGCACTGGCTGCTCGCGGCGATGATCGTCGGCTCGCTCGGCGTCGGGCTCTACATGACGGGCCTGCCCTTCTCGCCGCAGCGCCTGAAGCTCTACAGCTGGCACAAGTGGGCCGGCATCACCATCCTCCTGCTGTCGGCGCTGCGGCTGCTGTGGCGCCTCACGCACCGCCCGCCGCCGCTGTCGGCGCGGGTGCTGGCGGCCATGCCGACCTGGCAGCGGGCCGCCCACCGCATCAGCCATGCGCTGATGTACCTGCTGTTCTTCGCGGTCCCGCTGTTCGGCTGGGCCTACAGCTCGGGCATGGGCGTGCCGGTCGTGTGGTTCGGCCTGCTGCCGCTGCCCGACCTGGTGGCGGTCGACAAGGACTTCGCCGAGGCCGTGCTCAAGCCGCTGCACCAGCGCAGCGCCTTCCTGCTGGCCGGCGTCACGCTGCTGCACGTGGCGGCGGCGCTCAAGCACCACTGGATCGACCACGACGGTCTGTTGCAACGCATGTGGCCCGCGCCACGCAAGGAATCCGCCGGATGACGACCCGTCTTTTGTGGGGCGCCGCCGCCCTCTTCGGCCTCGCGCTGCACGCCGCGGCCGAGCCCATGCCGGCCACCACCGCGAAGCTGGTGCCCGAGAAGAGCCAGATCGCCTTCGTCAGCAAGCAGATGGGCGTGCCGGTGGAAGGCAGCTTCAAGCGCTTCGACGCGCAGGTCGCCTTCGACCCGAAGAAGCCCGAGGGCGGCTCGGTCGTGCTGCAGATCGACACCGCCAGCGCCGGCTTCGGCGTGCCCATGAGCGATGCCGAGCTGCCCAAGCCGACCTGGTTCGACACCGCGCATTTCCCGCAGGCCAGCTTCCGCTCGAGCGCCATCAAGGCGCTGGGCGAGGGCCGCTTCGAGATGGCCGGCAAGCTCACCATCAAGGGCGTCAGCAAGTACGTGACGGTGCCCGTGAGCATCGTGTCGTCGGGCGGCGCGTATTCGGTCGCCACGGGCACCCTCACGATCCAGCGGCTCGACTACAAGGTGGGCGACGGCGAATGGACCGACACCTCGGTGGTCGGCAACGAGGTGCAGGTGCGCTTCAAGCTGACGCTCGCGGGCCTCGGGCCGCTGTGACGACGATTTCATTTCCCATGCATCCTTCTTCCCTTGCCATGAACAAGCTCTTCTTCGCCGCGGCCCTGTGCGCGGGCGCGGCCCTGCCCCTGGCCGCCACGGCCCAGGAATACACGGCGCCGCCGCTGGCCGCCAAGCCCGCGGGCGGGCCGGTCAAAAATGCGAGCTACGTGATCGACCCGACCCACACCTTCGTCATGTACGAGATGGGCCACTACGGCACCACCACCAACCGCGGCCGCTTCAGCACCAAGGACGGCTCGGTGCAGATCGACGGCACCGGCGCCAGCGGCAAGGTCGACATCACGATGGACATCAGCTCCATCAACACCGGCGTCGACCTGCTCAACCGCCACGTGCAGAGCAAGGACTTCTTCAACGTGGCCGAATTCCCCACCGGCCGCTTCGTGGCCGAGCGCATCGACTTCAGCGGCGACAAGGTGACCGACGTGCCCGGCACGCTCACGCTCATGGGCCAGACCAAGCCGGTGACGCTGAAGGCCGTGCGCTTCAACTGCTACCTGAACCCGCTGATCAACCGCCAGGTCTGCGGCGGCGACTTCGAGGCCACCGTGCAGCGCAGCGACTGGGGCATCACCTGGGGCCTGAACTTCGGCTTCGAGAACAAGGTGAAGCTGCTGGTGCAGGTCGAAGCCGTGAACGTGCAATGAACCCATCCCCCACCGGAGCCCACTCATGACCGACGCCCACTTCCTGTCCCTGCTCGGCATCGCCGGCGCCATGGCCGTGGGCGCGATGAGCCCGGGCCCGAGCTTCGTGATGGTGGCGCGCACGGCCGTGGCCTCGCGCAGCGACGGGCTCGCGGCGGCGCTGGGCATGGGCGCCGGCGGGCTGGCGTTCTCCATCGCGGCGCTGGCCGGGCTGCAGGCAGCGTTCCTCGCGGTGCCGGCGCTGTACCTCGCGATCAAGGCCTTCGGCGGCGCCTACCTGATCTACCTGGGCTTTCGCATCTGGCGCGGCGCGCGCCAGCCGCTCGCGATCACGCCCGACACGGACGCCTCGCCCCGGAGCCAGGGCCGCAGCGGACGCACCTTCCTGCTCGGCCTGGCCACGCAGATCAGCAACCCGAAGACGGCGGTGGTGTACGCGAGCATCTTCGCGGCCTTCCTGCCGCGCGAGGTGCCGCTGGTGCTGGCGCTCGCGGTGCCGGCCGTGATCTTCTGCATCGAGACGGGCTGGTACGCGATCGTCGCGCTGGCGCTGTCCTCGGCCGCGCCGCGCGCGGCCTACCTGCGCTACAAGACCTGGATCGACCGCGCGGCCGGCGGCGTGATGGGCCTGCTGGGCCTGCGGCTCGTGTGGTCGGCCGTGCGCGGCACCTGAGGCACTAGAGCAGGCTCTCGGGCGTGAGCGGCGACAGCAGTTCGAGCATGGTGCGGTCCCAGAAGCCCGAGTCGGGCTCTTCGTGCAGCACGGTGGTCTTGCCGCCTTCCTCGCTGACCCATTCGATGCGCCGCGAGCCGACTGCGCCCGCATCGGCGCCTTCGGCAAAACGCAGCCGGTAGGCGCCCTGCTGCTTGAGCACGTCGAGCAGCTTCAGGGTCTGCTGCGCCATCTCGGGGCTGCGGATGAACAGGCCGATCTCGGTGTTGTGGATCTCGGAGCGCGGATCGAAGTTCATCGAGCCGACGAACAGGATGCGCTGGTCGATCACCGCCGACTTGGCATGCAGCCGCCCCACCGACGTGCCGAACAAACCCAGCCGCACGCTGCGCCGCGTGCGCGCGGAACTCAGCTCGTGCAGCTCGGCGCCCAGCGCCAGCATGTCGGCGCGGTAGCGGCGGTAGGCGGTGTGCACCAGCGGTTCGTCGGTGGCGGCGAGCGAGTTGGTGACCACGCTGATCTTCACGTTGCGCCCGCGGATCTCGCGCATCACCTCCAGCCCCGACGCGCCCGGGATCAGGTAGGGCGAGACCAGCGTCACCTCGCTGCGCGCGCGGCGCATCTGCTCGACCACGTTGTAGCGCACGCTGTCCACGTCGAGCAGCGGCACGCCGCCATACGACGCGGTCTTGCCGATCACGCGGTCGGGTGAATCGGCATAAGCCTCGGCGGTGGTCCAGATCAGGCCGAGCTTGCCGGCGTCGAGGTCGTCGGCCACCGGGCTGTAGCCGAGCAGGTCGTTGGGCGCGGGCCTGGGCGGCGGCGGCGTGGTGTCGGGGCCGGTGGCGGCGTCGAAGCGGCGCTGCAGTTCCTCGCGCGGCAGGTCGGTGTGCACGACCGCGCCGATCGGGCGCACGTGCGGGCTGTTCCAGTACTGGTCGAACAGCACGCCCAGGCGCGGGATCAGCGCGCCCGTGACGAAGGTGTCGAGGTCGATGAAGTTCGGGCCGGTGGTGCGGCGGAAGTACTGGTTGCCGATGTTGCGCCCGCCCGCCACCGCCATCGCGCCGTCGGCGATGAAGAGCTTGTTGTGCATGCGGCGGTTGACGCGGCTGAAGTCGAACAGCGACGCGGTGAAGCGCTTGAGCAGGCTGCCGCGCCCGGCCGGGAACGGGTTGAACAGGCGCAGCTCCACGTTCGGCGTGGCGGCCAGGCCGAGCAGCAGCTCGTCTTCGCCCGAGGTGTACAGGTCGTCCATCAACAGGCGCACGCGCACGCCGCGCTGGGCCGCATCGCGCAGGGTGCGCAGCAGGTAGCGGCCGGTCTCGTCGTTCTCGATCTGGTAGTACTGCACGTCGAGCGTGCGCTGCGCGCGGCGCGCCAGCTGCAGCCGCGTGTCGAAGGCGAAATCGCCGCCGGGCATCAGGCGAAAGCCGCTGAGGTCGGGGTCGGGCTGCGAGGCCAGCGCGATCTTGCCGAGCGCGGTGTCGGCCGAGACGGCGATGGCCTTGGTGGGCGGGCGCGGTGCCTCGTCGGGCAGCGTGGCGCAGCCGGCAAACAGCAGCGCCGCCGCGATGACGACCACCCAATGCCCACAGCGCGACAGCAGGCGGCTCGTCATCGTCGGTCTTCTACAGGGCCTTGCGCAGGTTGGCGGGCGCGATGCGCAGCGCTTCGCGGTACTTGGCGACGGTGCGGCGCGCGCACTCGATGCCCTGCTCTTTCAGCATCTCGGAAATCTGGCTGTCGGACAGCGGCTTCTTGATGCTCTCGGAACTCACGAACTGCTTGATCAGCGCGCGCACCGCGGTGCTCGACGCATTGCCACCGGTCTCGGTGCCCAGCGCCGAACCGAAGAAGTACTTGAGCTCGACCGTGCCGAAGGGCGTGGCCATGTACTTGGCGGTGGTCACGCGCGAGATGGTCGACTCGTGCAGGCCCAGCTCGTCGGCGATCTCGCGCAGCACCAGCGGGCGCATGGCCAGCTCGCCGTGCACGAAGTAGCTCTTCTGGCGCTCGACGATGGCGTTGCTCACGCGCAGGATGGTGTCGAAGCGCTGCTGGATGTTCTTGATGAACCAGCGCGCCTCCTGCAGCCGCTGCGACAGCGCCTGGCTGCCCTCGCCCTTGTGCGACTTGAGCGCGCCGGCGTAGATGTCGTGCACGCGCAGGCGCGGCATGACCTCGGGGTTGAGCATGACGCGGAACTTCACGTTGGTGCCGCGCCCGGTCTTGGTGACGATCACGTCGGGAATGACGATGTTGCGCTCGACGTCGACAAAACGGCGCCCCGGCTTGGGTTCGAGCCGCGCAATGACCTGCAGCGCCGAGCGCACCAGGTCTTCGTTGGTGCGCGTGAGCGTGGCCAGGCGCTTGAAGTCGCGCCGCGCGAGCAGCTCCATGGGCTGCTTGCAGATCGCGATGGCGGTCTTGCGGATGAGCGCTTCGGCCTCGGTCTCGTCTTCGCTGGCGAGCGCCTTCAGCTGGATGCTCAGGCATTCGCCGAGGTCGCGCGCGCCGACGCCCACCGGCTCCAGGCTCTGCAGCAGGCCCAGCGCCACCTGGAAGTGGTGCACGAGGTCGTCGAACTGGTCGTTGTCGTCGCCCGCCAGGCCCGAGGCCAGCGCGGGCAGCGAGTCTTCGAGGTAGCCGTCGTCGTTGAGCGACTCGATCAGGAAGCGCAGCGCGGCGCAGTCGTTTTCATTGAGCCGCAGGCTCAGCGCCTGGCGGTGCAGGAAGGACTGCAGCGACTCCTGGCTGCGCGCGAGTTCGGTGGCGTCGGCACGCTCGTCGTCGCCCAGGTTGTTCTGGCGCGCGGGCGCGTCGCTGCCCCACTCGCTGTCGTCGGGCGCCATGTCGACGGTGCCGTCGCCTTCCCAGTCGGGCTCGCGCTCGGCGATCTCGGCGGCGGGGCCGTCGGTGTCGGGGGTCGAGGTGGTGGTGTCGCTGGAGGTGGAGGACGTGCTGGCGGCGGACGGCGTGAACTCGGCCTCGCCCTCGCCCGCGTCGTCGCGCGGCACCGGCGCGTCGGCCGTGTCCAGCCCGAACTCCTCGCGCGCCGCTTCTTCCGCGGTGCGTTCGAGGAACGGGTTCTCGTCCAGCATCTGCTCCACCTCCTGGCTCAGTTCGAGCGTGGAGAGCTGCAGAAGCCGGATCGACTGCTGCAGCTGAGGCGTCAAGGCCAGATGCTGCGAGACGCGAAGGGACAGCCCTTGCTTCATGGAGACCCGACCCTCCCTTACATGCGGAAGTGCTCGCCCAGGTACACCCTGCGTACCTCGGCGTTGTCGACGATCTCCGAGGGTGTGCCTTGTGCCAGCACGTGCCCGTCGCTGATGATGAACGCGTGATCGCAGATGCCCAGCGTCTCACGCACGTTGTGGTCGGTGATGAGCACGCCGATGCCGCGCTCTTTCAGGAAACTGATGATCCGCTGGATCTCGATCACGGCGATCGGGTCGATGCCGGCGAAGGGCTCGTCCAGCAGGATGAAGCGCGGCTGGGTGGCCAGTGCGCGCGCGATCTCGACGCGGCGGCGCTCGCCGCCCGACAGCGCGAGCGCGGGCGAATCGCGCAGGTGGTCCACGCGCAGGTCGGCCAGCAGGTCGGCCAGGCGCTCTTCGGTGTGCTGCTTGGTCAGCGGCATCATGCGGCCGTTGGCGTCGGGCTCGCGCTGCAGCTCGAGCACGGCGCGCACGTTTTCCTCGACCGTGAGCTTGCGGAAGATCGAGGCTTCCTGCGGCAGGTAGCTCAGGCCCATGCGCGCGCGGCGGTGAATGGGCATGTGGGCGATGGGCTCGCCGTCGATGGTGATCTCGCCGGCGTCGGCGCGCACCAGCCCGACGATCATGTAGAACGAGGTGGTCTTGCCCGCGCCGTTGGGGCCGAGCAGTCCGACGACCTCGCCCTTTTGCACATCGAGCGAGACGTCTTTCACGACCGTGCGGCTGCCGTAGCTCTTCTTGAGGCCGCGCGCCACGAGGCGGCTGCCCGGAATGCCGTCGGCGGTCTGGGTTCCTGCGGTTTCGATCACTTGCGCCCTTCCCCTTCGGTGCCGCCCAGCGTGGTGCTCGGGCGCAGCCCGGCGCCGGGCGCGGGAGTGGGTGCCGGGGCCGCGGGCTTCTTGCCACCGGCCGCGGGTGCGGAGCCGGGCGCCGCCGGGGCCGGCGTGGCCTTCGGCGTGAGGATGGCCTTGACGCGACCGCCGCCGCCCGCCGAGACGCCGGCGTTCGGCGGCACGAGGGAGCCGTTGACGGTGTAGGTGTCGTTGCTCTGGTCGTAGACGATCAGCGCGCCGCTGCTCTCGTCGTTGGCCGTGGCGCCGATCAGCCGGCGCATGACGGCGCGGCGGATGAACTTGACGTTGTCGGCGCGGCTGTCGTACTCGATGACTTCCGACTCGCCCTCGATCCACTCGTCGCCGGCGTTGCGCTTCTGCTTGTAATAGGCCAGCTTGCCGGGCGCCGCCGTGACCACGCCGTACTGGTAGCCCTCGGCGTCCTGGCGCACGTCCAGCCGCGCGCCGCGGATGATGATCGTGCCCTTCGTGACCAGCACGTTGCCGGTGAACACGCTGGTCTGTTTCAGGTCGTCGTAGCGCATCGAGTCGGACTCGATGTTCATCGGCTTGGTGCGGTCGGCGGTTTCGGCCAGGGCGCCCGAGGCGGCGCCGGCCAGCAACAGCGCGCCGAAAGCCAGGCGGCCGAGGCGACGAAGGGTGGGGAATGTGGGGATGGAGGGCAATGTCATAAAGGCACGAAACTTGCTCTGAAACATTGTATGCGTGGGATGGCAATTGCCCACCGCCGCCAATGAAAAAGCCCGCCGAAGCGGGCCTTGCATTCGACCAAGAAAGCAGGTCGCCGGGTCGGTCAGCCCTTCTTGGCTTCGCCGATGAGGAAGGTCGCGACCTGCAGCACCTTGGACATGCTGCCGGCGGTTTCGCCGTCCACATACCAGCGGCCCGCCACGGCCAGGGCCGGCACGCCGGCGACCTTGTAGGCCTCGGTCTGCTGCGCCGCGCGGCGGGCCTTGCTGGCCACGCCGAAGGACGCAAAGGTTTCCTTGAACTTGGCGCCGTCGAGGCCGGCACGCTCGGCCCAGGCCTGGATGTTGGCGTCGCCGTTCAGGTTCTGGCGCTGCGCGTGGATCGCGGCGAACACCTTCGGGTGGTACTCGTCGAGCTTGCCCATCGCTTCGAGCGTGAAGTACAGGCGCTGCTTGGCTTCGACGTCGTTGCCCACGAAGGGCACCGGGATGCGGCGGAAGGCCACTTCCTTCGGGGCTGCCTTGACCCAGGCTTCGAGCGAGGGCTCGAAGTCGTTGCAATGCGGGCAGTTGTACGAGAAGAACTCGACCACCTCGACCTTGCCGGCGGGTGCATCGACGGGCACGCGCTTGTCGAGCACGAGGAAATCGGTGCCGGCCTTGGGGGCGCGCTGGGCGTGTGCCGGAACGGCAGCCAGCGAAAGCAGCCCGATCGAAGTGGCGGCCAGCGAAAAGTCACGACGTTTCATGGAAAAGGTTCTCCTGTGGGTACCGCAGTACAGAGCCGGCGCGCCGCCGGGAGTTCCCCGTGGACGGCGCGACCGAGGCGCTGGAATTGACAAACGAGTGCGGCAGATGCCGCGCGGGCGAGAGCTTAAAGGCTGTTCAAGAAAGGCGTCGGTCAGCGCTGCACGCGCACCAGCGCCGATTCGAGACCGCCGCCGTCGAGCCGTTCCTTGAGCCGGTCGGCGTCGTCCTTCTTGTTGAACGGGCCCGCGCGCACGCGGTAGACCGTGCGACCGGCCTGCTCGCGCTCGGTGACCTTGGCCTCGACGCCCATGAGCGACAGCTTGGCGCGCTGCGCCTCGGCGTCGTCGGTGGTGCGGAAGGCGCCGGCCTGCACGAAGTACATGAAGGGATCGGCACCCGACGACGACGGCGCGGCGGCCGTGTGGCTCGGCGCGGCGGACGCGGTGGTCGTGCTGCCGCCTGCGCGGGCGCGGGCGAGGTCGCCCAGCGGATCGTTCGACGGCGGCAGGGCGTTGGCTTCGGCCGGCACCGGCGCGGGGCGCGCCGGCTTGGGCGCCACCACCACGGGGGCCGGGGCGGTGACCGGCGCGGTGGCGACGGGCGGCGTGCCGGGCGCCACGGTGGCGGGCGCGCCGGTGATCGGGTTCACCGGGCCGGTGGCCGTGGCGGCCGGCGGCGTGGCGGCCGGCTTGGGCGCGCCGGCCTTGCCGGCCAGCGGCGCGTTCGGGTCCCAGTCGCGGTTCTTGCGGGCTTCGGCTTCGTCCTGCTCGGCACCGCCGCGTTGCGTCTTGTTGACGAACGGGATCGGCACCTTGGTGACGTAGACCGCGATGCCCAGGGCGACGCCCAGACCGAGCACCAGGCCGATGATCAGCCCGATGACGATGTTGCCGCGTTGTCTGCTTGTCTTCTTCATGTTCAGAGGGTGATTCACATCTTGCTCGGCGCACTGACGCCGAGGATCGCGAGGCCATTGTGCAGCACCTGCGCGGCCGCTGCGACGAGTGCGAGACGCGCCAGCTTGACCGGCTCGTCGTCCACCAGGATGCGCTCGGCATCGTAGTAGCTGTGGTAGCTGGCCGCGAGTTCGCGCAGGTAGAAAGTCACGTCGTGCGGGGCGAAATCCTTCGCCGCCGCCGTCAGCATGGCCGGGTACTTGGCCAGCAGCAGCATCAGCGCCTGGGCCGCCGGGCTGTCCAGCGGCGACAGGTCGACCGCCTTGAGCGCGGCCACGTCGCCGCCCCAGGCCGCGAGCACCGAGCAGATGCGCGCGTGGGCGTACTGCACGTAGTACACGGGGTTGTCGTTGTTCTTGGTGACCGCCAGGTCGACGTCGAAGGTGTATTCGGTGTCGGGCTTGCGGCTGAGCAGGAAGAAGCGCACGGCATCGGTGCTGGTCCACTCGATCAGGTCGCGCAGCGTGACGTAGCTGCCGGCGCGCTTGCTGATCTTGACCTCTTCGCCGCCCTTCATGACGCGCACCATGGTGTGCAGCACGTAGTCGGGGTAGCCCTCGGGAATGCCTTCGCCCGCGGCCTGCAGGCCGGCGCGCACGCGCGCGATGGTGCCGTGGTGGTCGGTGCCCTGGATGTTCACGACCTTGTGGAAACCGCGCTCCCACTTGGCGATGTGGTACGCCACATCGGGCACGAAGTAGGTGTACGTGCCGTCCTGCTTCTTCATCACGCGGTCTTTGTCGTCGCCGTAGTCGGTCGACTTCAGCCACAGCGCGCCGTCCTGCTCGTAGGTCTTGCCGGCGGCCACGAGCTTGGCCACGGCCGCCTCGACGCGGCCGCTGGTGTAGAGGCTGGACTCGAGGTAGTAGTTGTCGAAGCGCACGCGGAAGGCCTGCAGATCGAGGTCCTGTTCGCGGCGCAGGTAGGCCACGGCGAATTCGCGGATGCTGTCCAGGTCGTCGATGTCGCCGCTGGCGGTGTACTCGCGGTCGTCCGACTTGACGGTCTTCTTCGCCTTGAAGTCCTCGGCGATGTCGGCGATGTAGTCGCCGTTGTAGGCCGGGGCCTTTTCGCCGCTGGGCCACTCGGGGTCGCCGGGCTTGAAGCCCTTGGCGCGCAGCTGCGTGCTGTTGGCCAGCGTCTGGATCTGCACGCCGGCGTCGTTGTAATAGAACTCGCGCCACACGCTCTGGCCCTGCGAGGCCTGCAGGTTGCAGATGGCGTCGCCCAGCGCGGCCTGGCGGCCGTGGCCGACGTGCAGCGGGCCGGTCGGGTTGGCCGACACGAACTCGACCAGCACCTTTTCGCCGGTGGCGGGCTGCTGGCCGAAGGTTTCGCCGGCGGCCAGCACCTCGCGCACGATCTGCTGCTTGGCGGCAGCCTTCAGGCGGATGTTGAGGAAGCCGGGGCCGGCGATCTCGATGGCCTCGACCCATTGGCCGAAAGCGGGGGTGGCGAGCAGCGCAGCGCTCAGTTCCTCGGCCAGTTCGCGGGGCTTGCGCCCCAGCGGCTTGGCGAGCTGCATGGCAGCGGTGCTGGCGAAATCGCCGTGCGCCGCCACCTTGGGCGACTCGAACGCGGCTTTGGCGCCGGCGCCGGGAGAGAGGGTTTCGAGCGTGTTCGCGAGCGCCGCGAGCAGCTCCTGTTTGACCAATAGCATCTGTGAATTTTACCGGGGGCAAACCCGGACCCAGTTAACGATCGTCATCCGATGGGCGATGTCGCCCGTTAGGATGGTCGGCCCCGAGGCGGGGCGTCTGTCACAACCCAACCTTGCAAGGACATATCCACCATGAAGAAGCTCCTTTCCCTGGTCGCCTCCACCGTCGCGCTCGGCGCCTGCCTGTCGTTCAGCGCCTACGCGCAGGACAAGGCACCCGCACCGGTCGTGGCCCCCGCCGCCGCCGCCGCACCTGCGGCAGCCCCTGCCGCCGCGGCCGCACCCGCCGGTGGCGCCAGCTGCGATGCCAAGGCGATCGACAAGAACGGCAAGCCCCTGGCCGGCGCCGCCAAGAACAGCTTCATGAAGAAGTGCACCAAGGAAGCCGCCGGACCCGCCTGCGCCGCCAAGGCCATCGACAAGAACGGCAAGGCCCTGGCCGGTGCCGCCAAGAACAGCTTCATGAAGAAGTGCGAAGCCGACGCGGCCAAGGCCTGATCCGGCGCGGCGCCGTGTGGCGCTGACATTTGTTACTCCCGAAGGGCCCGCTCATGCGGGCCTTTTCTTTTGTCTTTTGTGTTGATTACTTGCCGAAGCCGCGCGCCAGGAACACCGCCACCAGCGGGATCAGCGCGATCAGGTGCGCCTGGATCATCACCAGCTTGCGCGTCTTCAGGATGTCGGCCTCCGCCGGCAGCTTGCCCGTGGCGCGCAGCGTCTTGCGCCAGCGGAAGTAGGTCAGCGTCGGGAAGATCGACAGCACGCCCACGATGATGAACAGCGTGAGCTTCACGTGCAGCAGCGGGTTGGTCCAGTACCAGGCCGTGCCCTTCACGCCCCACCAGGTGCGCGCGATGCCGGTGGCCAGCACCGCGATGGCGGCGATGCCGTAGACCATGTCGACCTTGGCCAGCCGCTCGACCACGGCGGCATTGAGCCATTGCACGCGGCACAGCGCGGCTTCACTGGAGATGAACACGACCATCGTGAGGATGGCCAACAGATGCAGGTAGGCGAGGATGGCTTCGAGGGTCATCGGAAACTTTCTTCATCGGGGTTGCAAGCAAATGCAAAAAGCATTGTGCCGCCCGGTCACGATTTCAGGACCGCCCGCCCCAGAATTCCGGCTGCCCGTACTGCGCTTTGAGGAAATCAAGCCACAGTCGCACGCGCAGCGGCAGGTGCTTGGTGCCTGTGAACACCGCATAGATGCCGTTGGGCGGTGCGGCGAAGTCGTCGAGCAGGGGCACGAGCAGGCCCGCGTCGATCTCGGCCTCGACCTCCCAGGTGCTGCGCCAGGCGATGCCGTGGCCCGCCAGGCACCAGTCGTGCAGCACCTGGCCGTCGGAACAATCGAGCGGGCCGCTGGGGCGCAGGTGAATGAGTTCCTGCACGCCCTCCTCGCTGGTAATGCGAAAGGCCCAGCCGCGCGTCTGCGAGGCGTCGCTCGACAGCGTGAGGCAGGCAAAGCGCGACAGCTCGCCCGGGTGTTTGGGCGCGCCGTGGCGGCGCAGAAACTCGGGCGTGGCGACGCAGCGGCGGCGGTTGTCGGCCAGGCGCACGCTCACGAGCGACGAGTCGGGCAGGTCGCCCACGCGCACGGCGCAGTCGAAGCTCTCGCCCGTGACGTCGACCACGCGGTCGCTGAGGTTCAGCGAGATCGTCACCTCGGGATGCAGCGCATGAAAGCGCGGCACCAGCGGCGCGACGTGGCGGCGGCCGAAGCCGGCCGGCGCGGTCACGCGCAGGTGGCCGCTGGCCTTCACGCCGCCGGCGCTCACGCTGGCCTCGGCGTTCGCGAACTCGGTCAGGAGGCGCTGGCAGTCTTCGAGAAAGGCGCTGCCTTCGTGCGTGAGCGCGATGCGGCGCGTGGTGCGCACCAGCAGCTTGACGCCCAGGCGTTCTTCGAGCGCGTCGATGCGACGGCCCATGATCGCGGGCGCCACGCCTTCCGCCTTGGCCGCCGCGGTGAGGCTGCCGCGGGTCGCGACCGAGACAAAGGATTCGAGCTGCTTGAGGCGGTCCATGGCGCGGGAACTATATCGCCCGCCACCGCCTTCTCGCCTTCTCAGTCGCCGGCCGTGACGCCCTGCGCCCGCAGCGCGGCGATGTCGCCGTCGCTGTAGCCCACTTCCTTCAGCAGCGCCGCGCTGTGCTCGCCGATGTGCGGCGGCTGCAGGCGGATGCCGGGGCGTTCGCCGCCCAGCGTGAACGGCGCGAGCGGCACCTTGGCCATGTGGCCGTCGTTCATGCGCACGGGCGCGAGGCCGCCGGTGGCGTTCAGGTGCGGGTCGTCGAACAGCTCCTGCGGCTTGGTGATGGGCGCGAAGGGCAGCTCGTTCTGCTCGAACACCGCGCTGAGTTCGGCCGCGCTGTGGTTGGCGAGGTGCGAGCGCAGGATCGGCATCATCCACTCGCGTGCGCGCACGCGGTCGTTGTTGGTCTTCAGGCGCGGGTCGGCCAGCATCTCCTCGAGGCCGAAGGCCTTGCAGAAGATGGCCCACTGCTTGTCGCTCACGGCGGCAAGAAAGATCTGCTCGCCGTCCTTCACCGTGAACACGTCGTACACGGCCCAGGCCGAGATGCGGCTGGGCATCGGGTCGGCCGCCTTGCCGGTGGCGGCGAACTGCATCATGTGCTGCGCGACGAGGAACACGTTGTTCTCGAACAGCGCCGACTGCACCTCGCAGCCCTTGCCGGTGAGCTCGCGCTGACGCAGCGCGGCCATCGCGCCGATGGCGCCGAACATGCCGCCCATGATGTCGTTCACGCTGGTGCCCGCGCGCAGCGGGTCGCCGGCGCGGCCGGTCATGTAGGCCAGGCCGCCCATCATCTGCACCACCTCGTCGAGGGCGGTGCGGTGGTCGTACGGGCCGGGCAGGAAGCCCTTGTGGCTCACGTAGATGAGGCGCGGGTTGAGCTTGGCGAGCGTGTCGTAATCGAGCCCCAGCTTCTTCATCGTGCCGGGCTTGAAGTTCTCGCTCACGATGTCGGCGGTGGCGATGAGGCGCAGCGCGGCCTCCACGCCCTCGGGCTTCTTCAGGTCGAGCGCGATGCTCTTCTTGTTGCGGTTGAAGGTCGGGAAGAAGCCCGCGCCCGAGCCCAGCAGGCGGCGCGTGTTGTCGCCTTCGATGGGCTCGACCTTGATGACCTCGGCGCCCAGGTCGGCCAGCAGCAGGCCGCAGGTCGGGCCCATGACCATGTGGGTGAACTCGACGACGCGCACGCCCGCGTAGGGCAAGGGATTGGCTTCAGACATGAGAGAGGGTTTCCTGGACAAAGCCCTTGGGCAGGCCGGCTTCGGGCGTCATGCCGTAGACCGGCTCGCCGGGCAGGCCGGCCTTGAGCGGCGCGCGCGCCGCGATGAGTGTGTCGATGTCGATGCCGGTGCGCACGCCCATGGCCTCGAACATGAAGACGAGGTCTTCGGTGACCGCATTGCCCGACGCGCCCGGCGCATACGGGCAGCCGCCGAGGCCGCCGAGCGAGGCGTCGAAGGTGCGCACGCCCTCGTCCCATGCGGCCAGGCAATTGGCAATGCCCAGGCCGCGCGTGTTGTGCATGTGGGCCGCGCCCGCGTGCACGCCGAGTTCGGCGCGCAGCCGCTTGAAGAGGCGGCGCACCTGCGCGGGGTTGGCGTAGCCCACGGTGTCCGACAGGCCGACCTCCTGCGCGCCGGCCTCGACGCACTGCACGGCCAGGCGGATCACGTCGTCTTCCGGCACCAAGCCCTGCAGCGTGCAGCCGAAGGCGGTGGAGATGCCGGCTTCGAGCTTCACCTGCGGCGCGAGGGCACCGCGCAGTTCGGCGATGGCGCGCACCTCCTCGACCATCTCGGTCGGCGTCTTGCGCACGTTGGCCAGCGAATGCGCGACGCTGGCCGACACCGGCATCGTGAGCTTGTGCACGCCGGCCTCGAGCGCGGCCTGCGCGCCCTTGCGGTTGGGCACCAGCGCCATCACCACGAGGCCGGGCAGCGTGACGGCATGGCGCACCACCTCGGCGGCGTCGGCCATCTGCGGCAGCAGCTTCGCGGGCACGAAGGAGGCGACCTCGATCTCGCGCAGGCCGGCGGCATGCAGCGCGTCGATCCAGCGCAGCTTGTCGGCCGTGGGCATGGTGGCCTTCACGGACTGCAGGCCGTCGCGCGGACCGACCTCGCTGATGAGAACGTCGGGGGAGGTCATCGGGTGCTTTCTTGACTGTTCTATCTTGCAGAACTATATTCTGTTAAACAGAATTAAATCGGCAAGCCCGCCGACTGTCAAGCCACGCCATGCCCCGCAAAGCCCAGACCGAATCGGTGTCCGACCTCAACGCCGCCCCCGGCGGCGCCGCCGCGGTCGACCGCGCGCTGAGCCTGCTGTCGGCCTTCCGGCCCGGCGACGAGGCGCTGTCGCTCGCGCAGTTCGCCGAGCGCACGCAGCTCTACAAGAGCACGGTGCTGCGGCTGCTGGCCTCGCTCGAACATGCGCGGCTGATCCGCCGGCAGGACGACGGGCGCTACGCGCTGGGGCTGGAGATCGCGCGGCTGCACGGGCTGTACGCGGCGTCGCAGTCGCTCGACCGCCTCGTGCTGCCGGTGCTGCGCACGCTCGCCGCCGCCACCGGCGAGAGCGCGGCGTACCACGTGCGGCAGGACCAGGGCGACAGCTGGGTGCGGCTGTGCCAGTTCCGCGTCGATTCGTCGCATGTGGTGCGCGACCACGTGCGCGCGGGCGATCTGCTGCCCAACGACCGGGGCGCGGGCGCGCGCGTGCTGATCGCCTTCGGGCCCGAGGCCGAGCGGCCTCGCGGGGCGAAGGAACGCAAGCTGTACGACGCGATCCGCGCGCAGGGCTATTGCGCGCTGGTGGGCGACCGCACGGCCGAGCTGGCGGGCATCTCGGCGCCGGTGTTCCATGCGGATGGCGGCCTGGCCGCGGCGGTCACGCTGACGATGCCGACGCACCGCTACGACGCGGCCTACATCGAGCCCGTGCGCGCGGCGGCGAAGGCGCTCAGCGGGCAGGTGTGAGCATCAGGATTCGGCTTTGAAGCCGGAATTCTTGATCGGCAGTTCCCACCGCTTCAGGTGCGTCGCCTGGATGCTCGCCAGTTCCGCCGGCCCCGCATGCGCCGGCACGAGGCCCAGCGCGTAGATCTTTTCCTGCACATCGGGCAGGCGCAGCGCGTCGGCCACGGCCTTGTCGATGCGCGCGACCAGCTCAGGCGACATGCCCGGCGGGCCGTACAGCCCGAAGAATGCATCGGCCGTCACGTTGATGCCGGCCTCCTTCAGCGTCGGCACGTCGGGCAGCGCGCGGCTGCGCTTTTCGCCCGTCACCGCGAGGATGCGGACCTTGCCCGCGCGGTGGTGCTCGATGGTTTCCGAGGCGGTGTCCACCATCAGCGGCACCTGTCCGCCGATGAGGTCCTGCGCGGCCGGCGCGCCGCCGCGGTAGGCGACGTGCGTCATCGGCACGCCCGAGGCCTGCGCCAGCAGCTGGCCCGCGAAGTGCGGCACCGTGCCGGCGCCCGAGGTCGCGTAGTTGGCCTTGCCCGGGTTGGCCTTCATCCAGGCCAGCACCGCCTTCAGGTCGCCCGCCGGCGCGCCCGGCCCGGCCGTCACCGCGAAGTCGAAGGTGCTGCCGAGCGCGATCGGCGTGAAGTCCTTCACCGTGTCGTAGCCGAGGTTCGAATACAGCCACGGGTGGATCACCATCGCGCCGCTGGGCGAGAAGATGAGCACGCTGCCGTCCGGCGGCGAGCGCTTGAGCTCGGCCAGCGCCAGCCGGCCGGCCGCGCCGGGCTTGTTGTCGACGATGACGTTCTGTCCGAGCGACACGCGCATCTTGTCGGCCAGGATCCGCGCGACCACGTCGGCCGACCCGCCCGGCGGAAAGCCGATCAGGATGCGCACCGTGCGCTCCTGCGCGAACGCCATCGGCGCGAGGGCCGTGGCGGTGATGACGGCAGCGGCCTGCGCTGCGAACTGGCGGCGTTGCATGGGGCGGTCTCCTCGGGGTGGTTGTTCTTCGGTGTGCGTGGAGTCTTCAGCGCAGCGCGGCCAGCAGCGCCTCGTTCTGCGCCGGCAGGCCGACGCTCACGCGCAGCCATTGCGGCAGGCCGTAGGGGCCGAGCAGCGAGACCTCGATGCCGGCGGCCAGCAGGCGCGCGTGCACGGCCGGCGCGTCGCCGACCTGCACCATCACGAAGTTGCCCGACGACGGCACGTGCGGCAGGCCCAGCGCGGTGAAGCCCGCGGCGAGCTGTTCGCGCCCGGCGGTGTTGAGTTCGTAGGTGCGCGCCAGGAAGTCGGTGTCGCCCAGCGCCGCCACGGCCGCGGCCTGGGCCGGCGTCGTCACGTTGAAGCGCGGGCGGTGCGCGTTCAGGCGCGCCGTGAGCGCCGGCTGCGACACGCCGTAGCCGATGCGCAGCCCCGCCAGGCCGAAGGCCTTGGAGAAGGTGCGCGCCACGATCAGGTTGGGCAGGCGGCGCACCCATTCGATGCTGTCGTAGCGCTGCGCGGGCGCCAGGTACTCGGTGTAGGCCTCGTCGAGCAGCACCGTCACGTGCGCGGGCACCGATTGCAGAAACTCGCGCAGCGGCGCAGCATCGATGAAGGTGCCGGTCGGGTTGTTCGGGTTGGCGACGAAGACCAGCTTGGTGTCGTCGCCGATGGCGGCGCGCATCGCGTCCAGGTCGTGGCCGAAATCGCGCGAAGGCACGACGGTGGCGCGCGCGTGGGCGTGCGCCGTGGCTGCCGCATAGACGATGAAGCCGTACTGCGAATAGACGACGTTCTCGCCCGGCTTGAGGCTGACCTGCGCCGCGAGCTCGAGGATTTCGCTCGACCCGCTGCCCAGCGTGAGCCACTCGGGCGGCACGTCGAGCCGCGCGGCCAGCGCCTGCTTGAGCGCGGTGCCGTTGCTGTCGGGGTAGTTGCCCGCACCTTCGAGGGCGGCGGCGGCGGCGCGGCGGGCCGACTCGGGCATGCCGAGCGGGTTTTCGTTGGAAGCCAGGAGGATCATTGCGGCGGGAGCTGATTATTTAAGAAGTTAAATATATACAGCTGCCACCGGCCCGGCCTCAGGGCCTACCCTTTGAAGCGAGGCTGGGGCCTGGGTCGATTACCTTCATTTTTGTCACAGATAAATCTCACTTTCGGCTCTTACTCGCCCGCAAAGTATCGAATACAGTTCTCCCATGGCTTCACCTGGGGCAAGTGCGCCCCACTGCTGCGCCGCCCCCCGATTTCCTGTTTTTTGCATTGCGTTCCCCAAGGAGAAACACATGACCGACCGCACCACCGCCCACCGACTCCAGGTCGCGACCGAACTGCACCGCTTCGTCGAAGAGAAGGTCCTGCCCGCCAGCGGCGTGGCCAGCGACGTGTTCTGGAAGGGCTTCGACGCCATCGTCCACGACCTCGCGCCCAAGAACGTCGCCCTGCTCGCCGAGCGCGACCGCCTGCAGAGCGAACTCGACGCCTGGCACAAGAAGAACCCCGGCCCGATCGCCGACATGCCGGCCTACCGCGCCTTCCTGGAAAAGATCGGCTACCTGCTGCCGCAGCCCAAGGGCGTGAAGGCCACCACGGCCAACGTCGACTCCGAACTCGCGCTGCAGGCCGGCCCGCAGCTGGTGGTGCCGATCCTGAACGCGCGCTACGCCCTGAACGCCGCCAACGCGCGCTGGGGTTCGCTGTACGACGCGCTGTACGGCACCGACGCCATTCCCGAAACCGGCGGCGCCGAAAAGGGCAAGGGCTACAACCCCGTGCGCGGCGCCAAGGTCATCGAGTTCGCACGCAACGTGCTCGACCAGGCCGCCCCGCTGGCCAACGGCTCGCACAAGAACGCCACCGGCTACAGCGTGAAGGACGGCCAGCTGGTCGTCGCGCTGCAGGGCAGCACCACCGGCCTGGCCGATGCGTCGCAGTTCGTCGGCTACCAGGGCGACGCCGCCGCGCCGTCGTCGGTGCTGCTCAAGCACAACGGCATCCACCTGGACATCCGCATCGACCGCAGCACCGCCATCGGCAAGAGCGATGCGGCCGGCGTGAGCGACCTCGTGCTCGAAGCCGCGCTCTCGACCATCCTCGACCTGGAAGACTCGGTGGCCGTGGTCGACGCGGCCGACAAGGTCGTCGCGTACGCCAACTGGCTGGGCATCGTGCAGGGCACGCTCACCGAAGAAGTCGCCAAGGGCGGCAAGACCTTCACGCGCGGCCTGAATGCCGACCGCGAGTACACCGGCGCCAACGGCCAGCCGCTGAAGCTGCACGGCCGCTCGCTCATGTTCCTGCGCAACGTGGGCCACCTGATGACCAACCCGGCCATCCTGTACGAAGGCGGCAAGGAAATCCCCGAAGGCATCCTGGACGCCGTGGTCACCACCACCATCGCCATGATCGACGTCAAGCGCAAGGGCAACTCGCGCACCGGCAGCATCTACATCGTCAAGCCCAAGATGCACGGCCCGGCCGAAGTCGCCTTCGCCAGCGAGCTGTTCGGCCGCGTCGAGCAGCTGCTCGGCCTGCCCGCCAACACCGTCAAGCTCGGCATCATGGACGAGGAGCGCCGCACCAGCGTGAACCTGCAGGCCTGCATCGCCGAAGCCGCCGCGCGCGTGGCCTTCATCAACACCGGCTTCCTGGACCGCACCGGCGACGAGATGCACACCGCCATGCAGGGCGGCCCGATGATCCGCAAGGGCGACATGAAGTCCAGCGCCTGGATCGGCGCCTACGAAAAGAACAACGTGCTCGTCGGCCTGAACTGCGGCCTGCGCGGCAAGGCGCAGATCGGCAAGGGCATGTGGGCCATGCCCGACCTGATGGCCGCCATGCTCGAGCAGAAGATCGCCCACCCCAAGGCCGGCGCCAACACCGCCTGGGTGCCCTCGCCCACCGCCGCCACGCTGCACGCGCTGCACTACCACCAGGTCAGCGTGACCGCGGTGCAGCAGGAACTGGAAAAGATCGACGCCGACGGCGAGCGCGAGAACATCCTGAACGCGCTGCTGCAGGTGCCGATCGCTGCGCAGGCCAAGTGGACCGACGCCGAGAAGCAGCAGGAAATCGACAACAACGTGCAGGGCATCCTGGGCTACGTGGTGCGCTGGGTCGACCAGGGCGTGGGCTGCTCGAAGGTGCCCGACATCCACAACGTCGGCCTCATGGAAGACCGCGCCACGCTGCGCATCTCCAGCCAGCACATCGCCAACTGGCTGCTGCACGGCGTGGTCACGAAGGCGCAGGTCGACGAGGCCTTCCAGCGCATGGCCAAGGTGGTCGACGAGCAGAACGCCGGCGACGCGCTGTACCAGCCGATGGCCGGCCACTTCGACACCTCCCCCGCCTACAAGGCCGCGCAAGACCTCGTGTTCAAGGGCATCGAGCAGCCCAGCGGCTACACCGAGCCGCTGCTGCACGCCTGGCGCCTGAAGGTCAAGGCCGCGGCCTGACGCGCGCCTTGCGCAGTGCCGGCCACCGCCGGCGCTGACGCCTCGGAGACACGCAACGAACGGCGCCCTCGGGCGCCGTTCTGCATGGGGCGCGACATGCCGGTAGCATCGACGCCGCCCTCTTCTCTCTCTCCGGTCTCCGTTTCTCCCGATGAACAAGCACGCGGCTTCGCCGCCTCCGACCCGCGGGTCGACCTCGGCCGCGGCCATGCTGGTCGCACTGGCCACCGCCTTCGCGCTGAGCCAGGCCTTTCGCACCGTCGGCGCCATGATGGCCACGCCGCTCACGCAGCACTTCGGCCTCACGCCGCAGGCGCTGGGCACCTGGGCCGGCACCTTCCATTTCACCTTCGGCATCATGCAGCTCGCGATGGGCGTGTCGATCGACCACTTCGGCGTGCGCCGCACCGTGCTCACCGCCTTTCCGCTGGCCATCGCGGGCGCCGCGCTGTGCACCGTGGCGCCGGGCTTCGGCGCGCTGCTGCTGGGGCAGGCGCTGATCGGCGTGGGCTGCGCGCCGGCCTTCCTGGCCTGCACCGTGTTCATCGCGCGGCACTTCGACGCCGCGCGCTTCACCGCCATGTCGGGGCTGGTGATGAGCCTCGCGGGCATGGGCATCCTGTTCACCGGCACGCCGCTGGCGCTGCTGATCGAGGCCGCCTCGTGGCGCGCCGGCTATGCCGCGCTGACCGCCTTCGCCGTGCTCTCGTGGATCGTCATCTTCTGGCGCGTGCACGAGCCCGCGCGCACGACGATCGCATCGGACGACCCCGCGCCCGAGCGCCAGTCGCTGCGCCAGGCCGTGCGCGACCTGCTGCCGCTGTTCGCCATGCCGCACACGCTCGGGCTGCTGTGCTTCGCCTGCGTGTCGTATGCGGCCTTCATCACGCTGCGCGGCCTGTGGCTCGGCCCCGTGCTGCACGACCGCCACGGCCTCTCGCTCGTGGCCAGCGGCAACGTGGCGCTGGTGATGACCGTCGCCGGCATGGCCAGCCCCATGCTGTTCGGCCGCCTCGACCCCGGCGGTGCGCGCCGCACGCGCTGGATGATGCGCTGCGCCTTCGCCGGCGCGGCGATGTTCGCCGCCATGGCCCTCACGCAGTCGCGCGCCATCGACATCGGCCTGCCGATCGTCTACGGCATGCTGTCGGGCTACAGCGTGCTGCTGTACGCGTACACCAAGAACGCCTACCCGGCGGCCGTCACGGGCCGCGCGATGGCGCTGCTCAACATGGCGATGTTCCTGGGCGTCTCGCTGATGCAATGGACCACCGGCGTCGCCGCCTCCTGGGCCGTGGCCCAGGGCAGCGAGCCGTTCCGCGCGGTGTTCCTCACGGTGAGCGGGATGCTGGCGGCGGGGACGCTGGCGTTTCTGCTGCTGCCGCGGGCGAAGGTGCCAGTGCGTCCCACGCCCTGATCGCCGACACGCGGCCTCACACCGCATCCCCCAACCGCGCCCGCACCTCGCGCCGGCTCAGCTGCCGCTTGGCAACGGCATAGACATCGTGACGCCCATACATGTCGAAGTGCGTGGGCAGGCCCGGCGCTGAACGTCGCGCCGCGCCGCAGCGCGTGACCATGCAGCGGCGCAGCACGTCGTAGCACTTGGGCTCTGGCTGCGCCGCGCTTGTGCGCTCGGGAAACTTCGCCAGCACGACCTCGAACCAGCAGCCCTCGACGCAGTGCCACTGCGTCGTCTCGTCGATCACGTGGTAGACCGCATGCGGCGTGTCGCCGCGCCGCGCGGCCCGGTCCACACGGCGCGCCGCGCGCGCTTCGCGCAGGCGCCGGTTCGGCAGCAGGATGCCGGTGACCGGATGCACGAACAGCTCGACGCCCGGCGCTTCGTGCAGCGGCACGCCGGGCCGGTCTCCCCAGCGGTAGGGCCGCACCCGCACCTCGCCGTCGCACAGCACCGCGTCGCGCGCCACGAAGTCGTCGACGTGCAGGAAGATGTGCGCCTGCACCGTGCTGCGGCGATCGATGCCGCTGCACAGTTCGGCGTACACCTTGTCCCACGGCCGGTGCACCTGCTTGTGCAGCCAGCGCTTGAGCGGCTGGAGGTTTTCGCTCAGCCACTTCGGATGCTGCAGGCCGCGCTTCATGCCCAGGTGCGAACCGCGCTCGGGGCTGTTGCGCCACGGGCGGCCATCGCCCTGCACGCGCCAGCCGCCGCGCGGACGCTCGACGATCACCTTGTCCATGTCGTCACGCATCGTCGGCCCTCCGCCCGAAGTCGCGCGCGGCTTTCTGCAGCGCCACCTTCTGCGCGCGCCGCTCGGCGCGGTGGGTGCGCAGGTGGCGGCCTGCGCCCTGGCTGGATTCGCGGCGCGCCATCGCGGCCACCACGGGATTGCGCGGTGCCGACGCGGGCACCGCAAAGTAGAACCGGCCCAGACGCTTGTCGTCGTCGCGGGCCTTTCGTTGAGCACTCATGTGCACACACTCCGAAAAAACAAAAAGGCCCCGGCGAATGCAGTTGCGCGCGGGGCCCTTGTCGATTCGGCCGCGGCGGATGCGAAGGTGCACATCCGGCCGGGGCGGTCGGTGTGCGTCAGGTGTTCAGTGAACGGTTCATTGAATGGTGTTCTCGCCCGGGAGGTTGATCGTCGCCGTGCGCGGTGTCTGGAAAAACGGTCGCTGAAAAAGGAAGGGCGGATTCTGGCGAGGGCCTTCGCCGTGCGCAAGCCCGGCGCGGCGCGCTGTGGCGCAAAGCTGACAGGGCACATCGGTTGAATCCGCTTCGCGCATCGCGCCGTATGGCATCTCAAGCGCATCGCGCCTCCGAGCTGTTGGCGGTTTCCACAGAGCCTTTCCTTCCAGGAGACATCCATGAAAAAACTCGTGATCGCCCTCGGCGTGTCGGTCCTGCTCGGCGCGTGCGCCGGCAGTGGCATGAGCAACGCCAGCAGCAACAGTGCCGCCACCCCGATGGTCGGCGGCGCGCCGATGTACCCGACGAAGGACATCGTCGACAACGCGGTGAATTCGAAGGACCACACGACGCTGGTCGCCGCGGTGAAGGCGGCCGACCTCGTGGCCACGCTCAAGAGCCCGGGCCCGTTCACGGTGTTCGCGCCCACCAACGCCTCGTTCGCGGCGCTGCCGGCCGGCACGGTCGACACGCTGCTCAAGCCCGAGAACAAGGCCACGCTCACCAAGGTGCTGACCTACCACGTGGTGCCCGGTCGCATGGACAGCGCGGCGCTGACGAGCGCGATCAACGCGGGCGGCGGCAAGGCGCTGCTCAAGACCGCCAGCGGCGGCACGCTCACGGCGACGATGAGCGGCGGCACGGTGTGGGTGACCGACGCCAAGGGCGGCACGGCGGCGGTGACGATCGCCAATGTCTACCAGTCGAACGGCGTGATCCACGTCGTCAACAAGGTGCTGCTGCCAGGTTGAGTCAGCTCCGCTGCGCGGCCTCCGCTTCGTCGCGCAGCCATTGCGCGAAGTCCTGCGCGTCGCGGTTGCCCGCGGCGCGCCGCGACATCTCGATGAAGTAGCCGCGGTGCGATGCCACGCCCTGGCCGAGCGGCGCCACGAGCCGGCCGTCGCGCACCAGTTCGCGCAGCAGCGGCAGGCGCCCGATGACCACGCCCTGCCCCGCCACCGCGGCGGCCACCGCATCGGCGTACTGCGAGAAGCGCAGCGTGCTCTTCATGCGCAGGTCTTCCAGCACCATCACCTTGAGCCACGGCTCCCAGTCGGCGGTCGGGGCTTCGCTGTGGTCCGGGTATTCGATGGTCAGCAGCGTGAGCTTGGAAAAATCGGACAGCTCGCGCAGCGACGCGGCCACCTGCGGCGCGCACAGCGGGATCACCGACTCCTCGAACAGCGCCGGGCCCACGCCGCGGCCGATGGGCACGAAGCGCACCGCAAGGTCCAGCCGGCTCACGTCCAGGTCGAGCACGTCGAGCGTGGCCGACACGCGCACGTCGACCTGCGGATGCGTGCTGGTGAAGCGCGCCAGTTTCGGAATGAGCCACAGCGACGCGAAGCCCGGCGTGGTGGTGATCGACACCTGCCGCGGCGCGGCGCTGGCGCGCACGCGCGCGGTGGCGTCGCGCAGGCGCTCCAGGCTGTCGGTGACGGCGCGCTGCAGCACGCCGCCGGCCTCGGTGAGCGCGAGCGCACGGTGGCGGCGCTCGAACAGCAGCACGCCCAGGCTGGCTTCGAGCTGCTGGATCTGCCGGCTCACGGCCGACTGCGTGAGGTGCAGCTCGCCCGCCGCCAGCGTGAAGCTGAGCCGGCGCGCGGCGGCCTCGAAGCTGCGCAGCAGCTCGAGCGGCGGGAGCTCGCCGGCAGGGGTTTTCGCATTCTCTGGAGGCATGCAACGAGTTCCGAATGACCGCGTGTAAGAGAGGGTTCGGCTCACTATATTCATTCGTATCACGAATGCAATGGAGGTTCCCATGAGCACCACCGACCGGTCCCCTTCCACCTTTTTCTCCTCGTCGAGCTCGCGCTTCCACGTGAGCCTGCCCAGCCGCGCCGTCTTCGCCGTGCCCGACGGCGCGGGCGTGGGCATCGAGTGCCGCAGCGGCGCGGTGTGGATCACGCTCGACCGCGACCCGCGCGACATCGTGCTCGGGCCGGGCGAGCGCTTCGAGAGCACCGAGCACCGGCGCGTGCTGGTGTCGGCGCTGGAGTCGTCGTGCATCTCGGTGTCGGACGCGCAGCCCGCCGCGCTGCCGAACCCGGCCTCGCGCGCACAGGCTCGCGTGCGGTCGCCTTGGCGACTGGCGCTGCACGGGTTGTCCCCGGCTTGACCGCGGGCGCCGTGGCATCGAACCTCGATGCCATGGACCGCCCCCGCAGGGAGCAGCACCGCGCGCCGCCGTGACGACAGGCGGCTTTTTGCTTTGGGCGTCCGTTTTCCTTCTTGGCCTTGAAAGGGACACGCCCATGACCACCACTTCTGGCGCAGCGCTCGCATGACCGCGCCGCAACCCACACCCCAACCCTGCATCCTGTGCGAGCAGGCCGACGGCATCGCCACGCTCACGCTGAACCTGCCGCACAAGCTGAACCCGATCGCGAAAGACCTGCAGGTCGAACTGCGCGACGCGCTCGAGCGCATCCGCGACGACCGCACGGTGCGCGCCGTGATCCTCACGGGCGCCGGCAAGGCCTTCTGCGTGGGCGCCGACCTGAGCGCGATGGCGCCGCCCGGCGAGCCCGGCCAGACGCTCGGCGACCAGACCGCCGAGTGGATGCAGAAGCTCAGCAACCCGCTCATCGAGACGCTGCGCACGCTGCCGGTGCCGGTGGTGGCAGCGGTCAACGGCCCGGCGGCCGGTGCGGGCGTGGGCCTGGCGCTCGCGGCCGACGTGACCATCGCGGCGCGCAGCGCCTACTTCTACCTGCCCTTCCTGCCCAAGCTGGGCATCGTGCCCGACCTGGGCTGCACCTGGGCCATTCCGCGCCGCGCCGGCCGTGCGCGCGCGATGGGCATGGCGCTGCTCGACGAGCGCCTGAGCGCCGGACGCGCCGTGCAGTGGGGCCTGATCTGGGCCTGCGCCGACGACGAGCAACTGATGGACGAGGCCCGCGCCATCGCGCAGCGCCTGGCGCGCCTGCCGGCGCACGCGGTGCTCGAAGCCCGCGAGGCCTTCGACGCCTCGGAGCACCACACGCTGAAGGAACAACTGCACTACGAGAGCGAGCGCCAGCGCGCGCTCATCGACCGCCCCAGCTTCCGTGAAGGCGTGAGCGCCTTCCTGCAGAAGCGCCCCCCTGTCTTCGAAACCCGCTGACGTCCCCATGACCATCGAACGCACCCTCTTCACCGCCGACCACGAGGCCTTCCGCGACAGCTTCCGCCGCTTCATGGACAAGGAGATCGCGCCCTTCCACGACGACTGGGAAGAGCAGGGCTACGTCGACCGCGCCGTCTGGTCCAAGGCCGGCGAGAACGGCTTCCTGTGCATGGCGCTGCCCGACACCTACGGCGGCGCGGGCGCCGACCTGCTGTACTCGGTGATCCAGTTCGAGGAGCTGTGGGCGCGCGGCTTCACGGGCATCGGCTTCGGCCTGCACAACGAGATCGTGGCGCCGTACATCCTGCGCTACGGCACCGAGGCGCAGAAGCAGCACTACCTGCCCAAGCTCGCCAGCGGCGAGATGGTCGGCGCCATCGCCATGAGCGAGCCCGGTGCGGGCAGCGACCTGCAGGCGGTGAAGACCAGCGCCATCCGCCAGGCCGACGGCAGCTACCTGCTCAACGGCAGCAAGACCTTCATCACCAACGGCTGGCACGCCGACCTGGTGATCGTGGTCGCCAAGACCGACCCGGCCGCCGGCGCGAAGGGCACGAGCCTGTTCCTCGTCGAGCGCGGCATGCCGGGCTTCGAGAAGGGCAAGCGCCTGAAGAAGCTGGGCCTGAAGGCGCAGGACACCTCCGAGCTGTTCTTCAACGACGTGCGCCTGCCCGCCGAGGCGCTGCTGGGCGAGGTCAACCGCGGCTTCGTCTGCCTGATGGAGCAGCTGCCCTGGGAGCGGCTGCAGATCGCGATCAGCGCGGTGGCCGCGTCGCAGGCCGCCATCGACCACACCGTGGCCTACGTGAAGGAGCGCAAGGTGTTCGGCCAGCCCGTGGGCAACTACCAGAACACGCGCTACACGCTGGCCGAGCTGCAGACCGAGGTGCAGGTGGCGCAGGTGTTCGTCGACAAGTGCATCGAGCTGCTGATGGCCGAGAAGCTCGACACCGCCACCGCGAGCATGGCCAAGTACTGGACCAGCGACCTGCAGTGCAAGGTGATGGACGAGTGCGTGCAGCTGCACGGCGGCTACGGCTTCATGTGGGAGTACCCGATCACCCGCGCGTACGCCGACGCGCGCGTGCAGCGCATCTACGGCGGCACCAACGAGATCATGAAAGAGGTGATCACGCGCGCGATGGGCCTCGGCGGGCGCTGAAGCACCCCGCATTTGGCACCACTGGCGCCATGGAAAGGGCTGCGGGAGAATGCCGCGCATGCCCATCCTCAACGCCTTCTACGCCCAGTCGGGCGGCGTCACCTCGGTCATCAACGCCTCGGCCTGCGGCGTGATCGAGACGGCGCGCCAGCACCCGGACCGCATCGGCACGCTCTATGCCGGACGCAACGGCATCCTCGGCGCGCTCACCGAGGACCTGATCGACACCAGCGCCGAGCCGGCCGAGGCCATTGCGGCGCTGCGCACCACGCCCTCGGGCGCGTTCGGCTCGTGCCGCTACAAGCTCAAGTCGCTCGAGAAGAACCGTCGTGAATACGAGCGCCTGATCGAGGTGTTCAAGGCGCACGGCATCGGCTACTTCTTCTACAACGGCGGCGGCGACTCGGCCGACACCTGCTTCAAGGTGAGCCAGCTGTCGCAGTCGATGGGCTACCCGCTGCAGGCCATCCACGTGCCCAAGACCATCGACAACGACCTGCCGCTGACCGACTGCTGCCCGGGCTTCGGCTCGGTGGCGAAGTACGTGGCGGTGTCCACGCTCGAAGCCTCGTTCGACGTGCGCTCGATGGCCGCCACCTCCACCAAGGTGTTCGTGCTCGAGGTGATGGGCCGCCACGCCGGCTGGATCGCCGCGGCCGGCGGGCTGGTGGCCGACCATGGCATTCCGGTGGTGGTGCTGTTCCCCGAGATCGAATTCGATGCGGCCCGCTTCCTGGCGCGCGTCGATGCCATGGTGCAGCAGCACGGCTACTGCTCGGTGGTGGTGTCCGAAGGCTGCCACCACCCCGACGGCACCTTCCTGGCCGAGCAGGGCGCGCGCGATGCCTTCGGCCATGCGCAGCTGGGCGGCGCGGCGCCGGTGGTGGCGCAGATGGTGAAGGAGGCGCTGGGCCACAAGTTCCACTGGGCGGTGGCCGACTACCTGCAGCGCGCGGCGCGCCACATCGCCTCGGCCACCGACGTGAAGCAGGCCTACGAGCTGGGCCAGCGCGCGGTCGAGCTGGCGCTCGAAGGCCGCAACGCGGTGATGCCGACCATCGAGCGCACGAGCGACGTGCCCTATGCCTACACGCTGGGCGCGGCGCCGCTCGAAGCGGTGGCCAATGTCGAGAAGCCGATGCCGCGCGATTTCATTTCGGACGACGGCTACGGCATCACCGAGAAGTGCCGCCGCTACCTGCTGCCGCTGATCGCGGGCGAGGACTACCCCGCCTACCGCGACGGCCTGCCGGTGTACGCGACGCTGCGCAACGTGGCGGTGCCGAAGAAGCTGCCGGCCTTCGCGCTCGCATGACGGTGGTCATCGACACCGCGCGCTGTCCGCTGTGCGGCGAGGCGAACCGCTGCGCGATGGAGGTCGAGCGCGAGACCGGGCAGGCGCAGCCGCCCTGCTGGTGCATGGCCGCCGATTTTTCGCTGGCGCCGCTCGACACGCTGCCGCCGGCGCTGCGCGGCCAGGCCTGCATCTGCGCGCGCTGCGCCGCAGGAAAGCCGCCGCTTCAGGACTGAGCGACGTCGCCCTGCGACTGGGACTGCGACTGCACCTGTGCAGGCTCGGCAGCTTCCGTCGCGGCTTCCGCCACATCCCCCGCCGTCACCATCGTCGGCGCCGTGCCGCTGCGCTGCGCGGTGACCACGCCGTGGATGAACTGCAGCTTGCCCACCGCCGCGCGCGGCAGCACGAAGGGGTAGTAGTCGGGCTGGCCCATGCTGCGCGACAGCTCGTTGAGCATGCTGGTCAGCAGCACCCAGCCGTTGATGAAGTCGAGGAATTTCGCGGCGTCGGGATGCTCGGGCTGCCACAGGTCGGCGGCGGTGAAGAGGTCGCTCGTGAGTTCCACGTTGCTCGCGTCGATGCCGAAGCTCATCGCCGTGTCGGCGGTGTCCGCCATGTGCAGGTAGTGGGCCCAGGTCTCGGCCCAGTCTTCCCACGGGTGCATGCTCGCGTAGCTGCTGACGAAGCGCTGCGCCCAGTCGGGCGGCGGGCCCTGCTCGTAGTGCTGCTGCAGCGCGGCGCCGTAGTCGGCGCGCTCGTCGCCGAAGAGCACGCGGTAGTCGTCGATCCAGCGCGTGGGCAGCACCAGCAGGTCCCAGTAGTAGTGGCCGATCTCGTGGCGGAAGTGGCCCAGCAGCGTGCGGTAGGGCTCGTGCATCTCGGCGCGGATGCGCTCGCGCACGGCGTCTTCGGCCTCCTCGGCGTTGAGGGTGATCAGGCCGTGCTCGTGGCCCGTCATCACGTGCGGGGCGCCCGGCATGTTGCTGAGGAAATCGAAGGCCAGCCCGTGCACCGGGTCGGCATGGCGGCTCACCACCGGCAGGCCGAGCGCGAGCAGCTGCGAGATCAGGCGGCGCTTGGGCATCTCGAGCTTGCGCCAGAGTTCGCCGTTGGCCTCCACCGACAGGTCGGGGATGGTGCGCGTGACGCTGCAGGCCAGGCAGTAGCCGGGCGCCAGGCCCTGCGTGTCGGCGGGAATGGTCTCGCCCTCGCGCGGCTGCGCCACCATCCAGTTGCAGGCGGCCGGCGTCATGAGGTTGGCGCAGCGGCGGTAGGTGGCGCCGTGCGGGTCGCCGAAGACGGTGAAGGTGTCGGGCAGCGCGCCCTCGCCTTCGGCCGGCGCCAGCGGCACCACGCCGAGCCGGTCGATCACGTAGCCCAGCGGCGTGTGGCAGGCCAGGCACTCGCTGTTGCGCAGGAACACGGGGCGCCCGCACTGGCAGCGGTAGGCGCGGCTGACGGTGGGCGCGGCGAGTTCGGCCGCGAGCGTGGGAGCGGCGTCGGGCACGGCGGGGTCGGCCGGTTCATTGACGGGTTCTTGGATCGACGGGTTCATGGCTTGTTTGTTCTTTTGATGACGACTTGACGCACAGGGGACAGCCGCCGCATTGTGCGACCGGCCCGCGCGCGGTCGACGCCGCAAACACCGATATGCTTGTAGGACGACGGACCCGCGACCGTCCCTGCGCCGCCCCATGACCTCCCCCCCAACACCCGACACGCCGCCCTCCATGGGCGCCCTGCGCGCCCGCTACGGCGAGCGCTACCGCTGGTACCTGCTGCTGTCGGTCATGGTGGGGACGATGGCGTCCATCATGTCCTCGACCATCGTCAACGTGGCGATCCCCGACATGAGCCACCACTTCGCGCTGGGCCAGGAGCGCGCGCAGTGGGTCAGCTCGGGCTTCATGGTGGCCATGACGGTGTCGATGCTCACCACGCCCTGGCTGCTGTCGCGCTACGGCTACCGCCGCACCTACGTCGGCACCATGCTCCTGCTGCTGGCCGGCGGCATCGTGGGCGGCGTGGCCAACCACTACCCGCTGGTGCTGCTGGCGCGCGTGGCCGAGGGGCTGGCGGCGGGCGTGGTGCAGCCCATTCCGGCCATCATCATCCTGCGCGCCTTCGAGCCGCACGAGCAGGGGCGCGCCAGCGGCATCTTCGGCATGGGCGTGGTGCTGGCGCCGGCCATCGGGCCGAGCATCGGCGGCGTGCTGGTCGACCTGTTCGGCTGGCGCTCGATCTTCTTCATGGTGGTGCCCTTCTGCCTGGCCTCGATCTGGCTGGCCTACAAGTTCGTGCCCAAGACCGCGCCCGGCGGCGTGGCCGCGACGCGCGGCAGCGGGCTCGATGCGCGCGGCCTGGCGCTGGGCACCGTGGGCACGCTGTGCCTGCTGAACGGGCTGGTCGAGCTGCGCGGCGATTCGCCGCTGCAGGCCGCGCTGCTGCTGGCCGGCGCGCTCGTGGCCTTCGCCGCCTTCGTGTGGTGGCAGCGCCGGCTCATGGCCTCGGGCGGCGCGCCGCTCATGAACCTCGCGCTCTTTCGCTACCGCCAGTTCGCCATGGGCAGCCTGGTCGCCTTCATCTACGGCACCGCGCTGTTCGGCTCGACCTACCTGCTGCCGGTGTACATGCAGGTGGGGCTGCACCTGTCGGCCTCGCACGTGGGCACCACCCTGCTGCCGGCCGGCATCGTGCTGGCCTTCACCATCGCGGGCGTGGGCCGGCTGGCCGACAAGCAGCCGACCTGGCTCCTGGTGAGCATCGGCCTGGCGCTGCTGGCGGTGTCGTTCGCGCTCATGGCCGTGCTGCGGCTGGACAGCCCGCTGTGGCTGCTGGTGGTGTTCGCGATCGTCGGGCGCATCGGGCTGGGCTTCATCCTGCCCTCGCTCAACCTCGGGTCGATGCGCCCGCTGGCCAAGCCGCTCATCCCGCAGGGCGCCAGCGCGATCAGCTTCGTGCGCATGCTCGGCGGCGCCGTGGGCGTGAGCCTGTGCGCCATCATTCTCGAATGGCGCCTGGCGGCGCACGGCGACTCGCTCGCCAACCCGGTGAGCACGCCCGCGCGGCTGGCCGCCTTCGACGAGGTGTTCCTGATGCTGGCCGGCCTGTGCGCGCTGGCCGTCTGCGCGGCCTGGCAGCTGCGCGAGCCGCCCGGCGAGGACACGGCGCAACACAGGGGGTAAACCCCGGCGGCGCGGGGACTCGCTTTCGCTTTCAATTGTTATCAGTTGTATCTAAAAGCGGAATCGGTTCCATGCATCGCAGACGTTTTCTCGCCGCCTCGGCCGCGGCGACGGCCGGACTCGGCCCCCTCCTTTCCTTGCCTTCCACCGCCCTGGCCGCCGAGAACGGCGTCAGCGACGGCGAGATCGTCCTCGGCCACACCGGCATCCTGAGCGGGCCGCTGGGCGTGCCGATCAAGGTCGTGATGGCCGGCGCCGGGCTGGCCTTCGACGCGGTCAATGCGCAGGGCGGGCTCGCGGGCCGCAAGCTCAAGCTGGTCTCGCTCGACGACGAGCTCAAGCCCGAGAAGGCCGTCGCCAACTACGAGAAGCTGCTCGCCGAGCACCGCGCCTTCGCCTTCTTCGGCTGCGTGGGCTCGGGCACCACGGCCGCCGCGGCCAAGGTGCTGGGCCAGAGCGGCGCGCCGATGGTGGGCGGCTATGCCGTGTCGGACTCGGCGCGCGAGAAGGTCGCGGGCGCAGGCTACTTCGTGCGCGCCACCTTCGCGCGCGAGGCGCAGGCGCTGGTGCAGCACCTGAGCACCATCGGCGTCTCGCGCATCGCCGTGGCCTACCTGGACAACCCCGGCGGCGCCGAAGTGGCGCGGCTGGTCGAGGCGGCGCTCGACACGCTCAAGCTCAAGCCCGTGGCGGCGGTGCCCGTGAAGGGCGACGGCACGACCAACGAGGCCGCGGGCAAGGCGCTGGCCGACAGCCAGGCGCAGGCCGTGCTCATGTACCTGGGCGGCGGCATCGGCGGCGAGGTCATGAAGAGCGCCTGGGCCGCCGGCGGTCGCCAGATGTTCTACGGCATGTCGATCGTGCCGGGCGACGTCACGGCCAAGCTCGTCGGCGACAAGACCAGCGGCCTGGCCATCTCGCAGATCGTGCCCTACCCCTGGAGCGAGGTCGACGCCACCGCGCGCGAATTCCGCCAGCTGGCCGAGCGCGCCAAGGTCGACATCGGCTACCTCAGCTACGAAGGCTATGTGAACGCGCTCGTGATGATCGAGGCCCTGCGCCGCACCGGCCGCGACCTCACGCGCGCGAAGCTGCACGCCACGCTGAAGGCGATGAAGCTGCGCATCGGCAACATGGAGATCGACTTCACGGGTGCCAGCAACACGGGCTCGCGCTTCATCGAGATGGTGCGGGTGACGAAGGAAGGGCGCTTCCTGCGCTAGAGACAGAGGCCGGCGCCGCTCACAACCCCAGCTGCGTGAGCGCCCAGGCCACCGTGCCCAGCTGCATCACGTTGAGCACCATGCCCGCGATGTGGAGCTTGCGGAACTGCACGATCGACGTGTCCGTGGCCGGGATCGTGTGGCGCAGCAGGTCCATGCGCGGAATGATGAGCCAGCGGCGCAGCGCGAAGGCCAGGCCGGCGATGAAGGCCATGCCGACCGCGAAGAAGGGCTTGCCGCACCACGCATAGCTGAGCGCCGCCGCGCTCGCGGTGAGCACCACGGCCACGTAGTAGACGTTGAACAGGCCGCGGATGAAGCGCGAATCCAGCGGGGTGTCGTGCGAGAGCACGAGCAAGGGCAGCGAGCCCATCATGAAGAACCCCATCCAGACCAGCAGGATGACGGTCGCCATGAGCGCAACGACGATGGGAAGCATCTTTGAAAACCCTCCGCGGCGCGCAAGCATACGCCCGGGCAGGCGTGGCGTCTCTCGGCGCTTACACGGCGCGTGCGGCGGCCGGCACCCGCGCCCCGCCATCGGCCACCAGCGCCGCGCCGGTCACGAACGAGGCTTCGTCGCTGGCCAGGAACAGGCAGGCGGCGGCCATCTCCTCGGGCGTGGCCATGCGGCCCAGCGCGATGCGCGCCACCGTCTGCGCGCGCGCGGCGTCTTCGTCGATGCCGCGTTCGGCGGCCAGGTCGCGCATCTCCTGGCGGCTCATGGGCGTGTCGACCCAGCCGGGGCACAGCGCGTTCACGCGCACGCCCTGCGGGCCGTAGGCCTGCGCGGCCGAGCGCGTGAGCGCGACCACGCCGGCCTTGCTGGACGCATAGCTGGCCATGCCGGCGCCGGCGTTGAACGCCGCGACCGAGGCGATGTTGACGATGGCGCCGCCGCCCTGCGCCACCATGCCGGGCAGCACGGCGCGCTGGCAGCGCATGGTGCCGCCGAGGTTGACCTCGTGCAGGCGGTGCCAGTCGCCGTCGTCGATGTCGGCCGCGTCGTCATTGCGCACGATGCCGGCGCAGTTCACCAGCACGTCGATGCGCCCGAACGCGGCCTGCACCGCGGCCACGGTGGCGCGCACCGCCGCGTCGTCGGTCACGTCGCAATCGAAGGCCGGGCCCTCGCCCACCGGCTGCGGACGCGGCCAGCCGGCCACCGCGACGCGCGCGCCCTCGGCCGCGAAGCGCGCGGCCACGGCGGCGCCGATGCCGGTCGCTGCACCGACGACGAGGCAGACCTTGCCATGCAGGCGCGCGCTCATGTCGGCTGCTCCGCGAAGAACGGGCTTTCAGGCAGCGTCGAGCCGCCATCGACCACGATCGTCTGCCCCGTGATGTAGCGCGCCGCCGGGCTCGCCAGGAAGCGCATCGCGTAGGCGATGTCCTCGGGCCGCCCCAGTTCGCCGGCCGGGATGTGGCGCGCGATGCGCGCGGCCTTCGCGGGGTCGGACAGCAGCGAGCCGCCCTGCTTGGCGATGTAGCCCGGCTCCACGCCGTTCACGGTGATGCCCTCGCGCGCGTACTCCAGCGCTGCGGTGCGGATGAAGCCGTTCACGCCGGCCTTGCTGGCCGCGTAGTGCGCGCTGCCCGGCATGGCCACGCGCGGCCCGGTCACCGACGAGGTGACGAGCAGCCGCCCGCCGCCGCGCGCGCGCAGGTGCGGCACAGCGGCCTGCGTGAGCCAGAAGCAGGCCTTGAGGTTGACGGCCAGCGTGTGCTCCAACTGCTCGTCGGTCATCGCGTCGATGGCGGCCCAGGGGTTGACGGCCGCGTTGTGGACCACGATGTCGAGCGCACCGAACACGCGCACCGCCTCGGCCACCGCGCGCTCGGCCTCGTCGCGCCGGCCGATGTCGCAGGCCAGCGCCTGCGCCGCGAAACCACGCGCACGCAGTTCCGCCGCCACCGCGTCGCCCGCACTGCCTGTGCGGTTGGCGATGAGCACCGAGGCACCGGCTTCGGCGAACACCTGCGCGATGGCCGCGCCGATGCCGCGCCCGCCGCCCGTGACCAGCGCGACCTTGCCCTGCAGGCCGAAGAGATCGGGCGTGCTCATCCCTTGCACTCCCGCACGAACTCGGCGAAGGCCGCGTTGTGCTCGTCGACCTCGCGCTCGGTGGTGCCGGGGCAGCACAGCATCATGTTGTGGAAGGGCGTGATGAGCACGCCGCGGTTCATCATGTACAGGTGCAGCAGCGCCTCGAGCTCGCCGTCGCGCGTGCGGCGCACGTCGCTCGCGTTGCGCGGCGCGTCGGCGCAAAAGAGCGTCTCCACGCGCGCGCCGACCTGCGTGGCATGCCACGGCAATCCCGCCGCGGCGATGCTGGCGTTGACGCCTTCGGCCAGGCGCTGCGCGAGCACCAGCATGCGATCGAAGGCCTCGGGCGTGAGCACCTGCGAGAGCACCGCGCGCATCACGGCCACGGTGAGCGCGTTGCCCGCCAGCGTGCCGCCGAAGCCGGCGTGCGCCGACTGGCGTTTCGTCGGGTGCAGCTTGGGCAGCACCTGCCAGACGCGCTCGGCGGTCTCGGCGCTCAGCCCGAAGGCCGCGGCGGGAATGCCGCCGGCAATCGCTTTGCCGATCACGAACATGTCGGGCTCCAGGCCATGCTGCCGCGTGTAGCCGCCGGGGCCACTCGAGATGGTGTGCGTCTCGTCGATGACCAGCAGCGTGCCGGTCTCGCGCGTGAGGCGGCGCAGCGCGTCGTGAAAGCCGGGCGCGGGCGCGATCATTCCGTAGTTGGTCATGGCCGGCTCGGCCAGCACGCAGGCCACGTCGCCGGCGCGCAGCGCGCGCTCCAGCGCGGGCACGTCGTTGAACTCGACCACGGCCGACAGCTGGTCGTGCGGAAAGCCGTTGGGGTGGATGTCGTTGCGCATCGCGACGGCGCCGTCGCGCAGCTCCACATGCGCCTCTTCCACCGAGCCGTGGTAGCAGCCCGAGAACACCAGCACGCGCGGCCGGCCCGTGACCATGCGCGCCAGGCGGATGCAGGCGCGGTTGGCGTCCGAGGCCGAGGTCGTGAGGTTCCAGTACGGCAGGCCGAAGCGGCGCGACAGCTCTTCGCCGACCCAGGCCGCGTCGTCGGTCGGCAGCATCAGCGAGCTGCCCACGCGCACCTGCCGCGCCAGCGCCTCGACCACCGCCGGGTGGCCGTGGCCGCACATGCCGCCGGTGTCGCCCAGGCAGAAGTCGGCATAGCCGTTGCCGTCCACGTCGACAAAGCGCGCGCCGTAAGGCAGCTGCGCGTCCTGCACGTACAGCGGCCAGCCGCCGATCCAGCGGCGCATCCAGTGCGAGGGCGCGCCGTAGAGCCAGGCCTGCTGGCCCTGCGCAAAGCGTTCGCCGCTGCGCGCGTGGGTGCGCGCATAGCGCGCCTGTTCGGCCTGCATCAGGGCCTGCACGCGCTCGCGCGGCACGGTGGGTTCGAAGGTCGGGGTCATCGGGAACTCGGTCAAAGGGAAGAAGAAGGAGAAACGCCCAGCATCGAGAGCGCCTGCGCATAGCTCGCGCCCGGATGCATCACGTCGAAGTGCACCGTGCGAAGGCCCACGCGCTGCGCGCCGGCGATGTTGCGCAGCTGGTCGTCGACGAACACGCAGGCCTCGGCGGGCAGGCCGAGCTGGTCCAGGCACTGCTGGTAGGCGCGCGCATCGGGCTTGAGGATGCCGGTGTGCGTGGCGTCCACCACCACGTCGAAGGCGCTCATGAAGGGCAGGCGCTGGCGAAAGCCCGCGCCGTAGAACAGGTCGAGCTCGTTCGACAGGATGGCGAGCCGGCAGCCGGCGCGGCGCGCCGCCTCGATGGCCGCGAGCGCCTCGGGGCGGATGGCGGCCTCGGGGTCGGCGCCGCGCGCGCGCTGCACGAAGGTCTCCATGCGGTCCCAGCGTTCGCCGACCAGCGCGCCCACTTCGCGCGTGCGCGCCATCCAGTAGTCGCGCTCCGAGAGCTTGTCGGCCTGCATGTCGCGCCACAGCGGATCGCTCGCGAGGTCGAAGGGGCCGCGCCAGGTGAGCGTGCCGCGCGGCAGCGACAGCGCCTCTTCGGTGAGCGCGTGGGTCTCGAACAGCGTGCGGCTGATGACGCCGCCGAAGTCGAGCACGAGGGCTTGTGCGGCGGGGCTCATGCTCGGCTCCCTGCGGGTACGGTGCCGTCGGCCACCCAGGCGTCGAACACGCGCAATGCGGCGTCGCAGAAGGCGCTGTCGTTGATGTGCGCGTCGAGCTCGACAAGCCGCGCCGGGTCGACGCTGCCGCGCAGCGCTTCGGTGAAAGCGGCGAGGCCTTCGGGGTCGTGCAGCGGCTCGCCGGGCCGGTCCCAGCCTTCGATGCCTTGCAGCGGCATCAGCAGGCAGGTGGCGCCCTCGGCGCGCGCGAGGCGGCGCGCGATCTCGGCGGCCACGCCACGGCGGAACGCGGGCGCGCTCAGCGCCGAGGCCAGCAGCCGGTTGTGGATGTGCGTGGGCCGGCCTTCCAGGCCTTCGGGCGTGGACTGCCAGGCCGGGTAGTCGAGCATGTCGATGGCGCCGGGCGCGACGATCTGCGGCGTGCCCGCGCGGCCGGCGCCGAGCAGGCGATCAGGCCCGGCCGTCACGCACGAGCCGCCGAGCTGGTTGGCCAGCTCCTGCAGGCTGAAGTCCATCACCGCGCAGAAGCGGCCCTCGGCGGCCAGCGCCTCGAAGGCGCGCCCGCCCATGCCAGTGGTGTGGAACACGGCGACTTCGTAGCCGCGCGCTTCGAGCGCGGGCTTGAGCGTCTTCATGTAGGTGAGCGCGCTGGAGCCCAGCGAGGTCATGCCCACCAGCGGCTTCTCGAAGGCCGGCACGCAGGCCTGGCGGCAGGCGCCGAGCACCGCGCCCGCGGCCTGGCTCAGGGCCGAGCGGCACAGGCTGTTGAGGCCGTAGAGCCCGCCGGCCCACAGCACCATGATGAGGTCGGGCGGAATGCGCTCGGGCGGCAGCAGGTGCGAGTAGGCGATGGTCGACACCAGCACCTTCGGCACGCCCAGCGGCAGCGCCTGCGCCACGTCGAGCGCCAGGTCGGTGCCCATGGTGCCGCCCAGTGCGAGCAGGCCGTCGATGCGGCCCTCGGCCTGCCAGCGCGCGGCGAGCTTCGCGGCGCCGCGCGCCATCAGCGTCATGGCGCTGTTCTCGTCGCCGCTGGCCGCCACCTCGGCGACGGTCTTGCCGGCGGCCGCGGCCACTTCGGTGTTGGGAATGTCGGGCGTGAAGGGCGCGCCGTCGAGCACGCCCACGTCCATCACGACGACACGGCCGCCGCCGGCCTCGATGCATTCGCGCATGAACAGCAGCTCGGCGCTCTTGGTGTCGGCGGTGCCGATCAGCAGGATCGTGGGCGCTCGGCTCACAGCGTCGCTTCCACGTCGGCGAACGCACCTTCGAGCGCATCGACCATGAAGTCCACCTCCTCGCGCGTGATGACCAGCGGCGGCGAGAGGATGAGGTTCGGCCCCGAGATGCGCACCATCAGCCCGCGCTGGTAGGCCGCCTGCGCCACCTTCGCGGCGATCGGGTTGCCGCGCGGCAGCGTGGTGCGCGTGGCCTTGTCGGCCACCATCTCGATGCCCAGCATGAGGCCCATGCCGCGCACGTCGCCGACGAAGCTGAACTTGTCGACGAAGGGCCGCACGCGCGCCTGGAAATGCGCGCCCACGCGCGCCGCGTTGCCGGGCACGTCGAGCGCCTCGATCTGGTCCAGCGTGGCGAGTGCGGCGGCTGCCGCCACCGGGTGCGCGCTGTAGGTGTAGCCGTGGCCCACCGCGGCCTGGCCCGTGGGGTCGTTGAGGAAGACCTCGGCCACCTTGTTGCCGATGGCGGTGGCGCCCAGCGGCACGTAGCCCGACGAGATGCCCTTGGCCAGGCACCACAGGTCGGCCTTCACGTTCCACAGCCGCGTGCCGAACATGGCGCCGCCACGGCCGAAGCCGGTGACGACCTCGTCGGCGATGAGCAGCACGCCGTACTTGTCGCAGATCTCGCGCACGCGCGGCCAGTAGTTGGGCGGCGGCACGATCACGCCGCCCGCGCCCTGGATCGGCTCGGCGATGAAGGCGGCCACGGTGTCGGGGCCCTGGAACTGGATCTCGCGCTCCAGCAGCGTGGCGCAGATCTCGCCGAGTTCTTCCGGGTCCTGCGTGTAGGGGTTGCGGTACAGCCACGGCGTGTCGACGTGAAAGCAGCCCGGCAGCAGCGGCTCGTAGGCGCGGCGGAAGTTCAGGTTGCCGTTCACGCTCATGCCGCCGAAGTGCACGCCGTGGTAGCCCTGGCGCAGCGCGATGAACTTGAAGCGGTCGGCCTGGCCCTTGAGCTTCCAGTACTGGCGCGCGAGCTTGAGCGCGCCCTCGACCGCGTCGGAGCCGCCGTTGCTGAAGAACACGGCGGCCACGCCGTCGGGTTCCATGGTCTTGACCAGGCGCGCCGACAGCTCGATGGCGCGCGGGTGCGTGGTGCCGCGGAACACGTTGTAGAAGGGCAGCTCGTCCAGCTGCGCGACGATGGCGTCGCGCACGGGCTTGTTGCTGTGGCCCAGGTTCGCGGCCCACAGGCCGCCGACGCCGTCGAGCATCTTGTGGCCGTCGACGTCCCAGATCCAGCAGCCCTGCCCGCGCGCAATGATGTCGGGCTTGCTCTTGAGCATGGCCTGCGGATGCGCCATGGGGTGCCACAGGTACTGGGCGTTGTCTTGCTTGAGCGCCGCCACGGCGGCGGCTTCTTTCGTTGTCATGCAGGTCTCCGGAAGTATGGGGTGTGTGCTCAGGACGGCACGCCGACGGTGAGGGTCTTGACCTCGGTGTAGTGCAGCAGGCCCTCGGCGCCCATCTCCTGGCCGATGCCGCTTTCCTTCCAGCCGCCGAAGGGCATCTCGGGCTGCGAGACGCCGAAGTGGTTGATGCCGACCATGCCGGCCTCGAGCGCGTCGCCCAGGCGGTGCGCGGTGTGCAGGTCGCGCGTGAAGGCGTAGGCGCCCAGGCCGTAGGGCAAGGCGTTGGCCTGGGCGATGGCTTCGTCGAGCGTGTCGTAGGGCTGCAGCACGGCGATGGGGCCGAAGGGCTCCTGGCGCATCACGCGGCTGTCGGCGGGTGCGTTCGCGATCACGGTGGGCTCGAAGAAGAAGCCGGGGCGCTGCACGCGGTGGCCGCCGCACAGCAGCTGCGCGCCGCGTTCCACGGCGTCGTCGACGAAGCGCTGCATGTCCTCGATGCGGCGCGCGTGCGCGAGCGGGCCCATCTGCGTGGCGGGGTCGGTGCCGTCGCCCAGGCGCAGTGCGCGCGCGGCCTGCACGAAGGCCTCGCTCCATTCGCCGAAGCGCGCGCGCGGCACGTAGAAGCGGATCGGCGACGCGCACACTTGGCCCGCGTTGCGGAACTTGGCGGCCAGCGACTGCTTGAGCGCGAAGGGAAAGTCGGCGTCGTCGCAGACGATCACCGGCGCGTGGCCGCCGAGTTCGCCGGTGAAGCGCTTCACATGCCGCGCCGCCTGCTCGCCCAGCAGCTTGCCCACGGCCACCGAACCGGTGAACGACACCTTGGCGATCGCCGGATGGTCGATGAGGAAGGACGACACCTCGGCCGGATCGCCGCACACCATGTTGAGTGCGTCGGGCGGCACGCCTGCATCGAGAAAGGCGCGCACCAGCAGCATGCAGGTGCCCGGCGTTTCTTCCGCCGGCTTGATGACCACGCTGCAGCCCGCGGCCAGTGCGCTCGCGAGCTTGCGCGCCGGCAGGTTGGCCGGAAAGTTCCACGGCGTGAAGGCCGCCACCGGCCCCACGGGCTGGCGCATCACCGACTGCGAGAGGATGCCCTCGACGCGCGGCGGCACGAGGCGCCCGTACAGGCGCTTGGCCTCCTCGGCCTGGAAGTCGATGATGTCCGCCGACAGCGTGACCTCGCGCAGCGACTCGGCCAGCGGCTTGCCTTGCTCGAGCGTGAGCACGTGCGCAATCGTCTTCGCTTGCGCGCGGATGTTCTGCGCGGCGGCGCGCAGGATGTTGCAGCGTTCGAGTGCGCTCTTGCCGCGCCACTGCACGAAGCCGCGACGCGCGGACGCGGCTGCTTCGGCGAGTTCGTCGCGGCCGGCCAGCGGCAGCTGCGCGATGACTTCTTCGGTGGCGGGATTGACGACCGCGCGGCGGCCGCCGGCGGTCTGCGTGCGCCATTGGCCGGCGATGTGCAGTGCGAGTTCAGGGTAGTCCATGCCCTGCACGATAGGGAGCGAGCCCCTTGCCGCGTTATCGAAAACTGGCAAACCTCGCGCGGCCTCGTGCGTGACGCGCAAAGGCCTTCCTATACTGTCCGCGCCGATCTTCTTTCACGACGCCTCCACGCCACGACCTCACCGTGCCCCGTTCACGCACCCCTTCCCGGCCCAGCGCCAAGCCCCTGCCCAAGGCACGCAGCAGCGCCGCGAGCGCCCCGGCCTTCGACCTCGAGACCTTCCTGCCCTTTCAGCTCTCGGTGGTCGCCAACCGCGTGAGCCAGACGGTGGGCCAGTCGATTGCCAGCCGCTTCTCGCTGCAGATTCCGGAGTGGCGCATCGTCGTGGTGCTGGGCAAGTACGGTGCGCTGTCGGCGCTCGAAATCGCACAGAAGACGAGCATGGACAAGGCCCGCGTGAGCCGCGCGCAGCACCGGCTGGTGGACCTGGGCCTGGCCAACATGCACCCCTCGGCCGACGACCGCCGCAAGGTCATCGTGTCGCTCGAGGAAGAAGGCCTGGCGCTGTACCGCGACATGGTGCCGCTGGCGCACGACACCGCGCAGCGCCTGTTTTCGCAGCTCACGGCGGACGAGCGCCAGGTGCTGCAGACCATCGTGCAGAAGCTGTTCGACAGCACCACCGGCTTCGAGCCCAGCGGCGAGCTCGAATAGGCCACGGTCGGGTGGCTTAGGGGTTTGCCCTGTCACTTTAAGATCGTTGTCAACGAAACAATCTGGTCTGGAGATTGCTTCCGGCACGGGTCTTCGCACCCCTGCCACCGCTTCGCCGGACCGCCATGACCAGCCAGACCGCCTCCGTTCTTCCTGCCCCCGCCCCCACCGTCGCGACGCGCTGGACCCTGTCCACGCACGACATCGACGCCTACGCCAGCGGCCAGAACGGCTGGCACCTGGCGTGCGACATGCTCTCGGGCGGCAGCTTCGCCGGCTTTCTCGACCACGTGCAACTGCCCGGCCTGCGGCTGGTGCGCGAGACCACCAACCGCGCGCTGCGCCAGCACGGCGAGATGAACCCCGACTGCTGCGGCTTCGCCCTCACCTGCCGGCAGGACGGCGAGGCGCGCTTCTCGGGCCAGCGGCTGGACACCGAATCGGTGATGGTCGGGCGCTGCGACGAGCTCGACCTGTGCAGCCCGCCGGGCTTCGAGCTGACGGGCATCGTGGTCGACAACGCGCTGCTGCAGTCGCTCACCGAACGCCTGAACGACCGCGCGCCGCCGGCCTGGCTCGAACGGCGCGTGGTGCTGCACTTCGACGACCCCACCATGCAGTCGCTGCGCGGCACCTTGCGCGGCGCCTTCAGCGCGCTCGACGCGATGCCCGGCCTGCTCGACGACCCCGTCGCCACGGTGCAGCTGCGCGACGACGTGCTGCTGGCCTGGCTCAACGCCTTGCCCGAAGACGTCGACCTGCGCGAGCTGCGTTCCACCGAGGCGCACCGCCGCGTGGTGCGCCGCGCCTGCGAGCTGATGATGTCGCGGCCCGACGAGCCGCTGTCGATGCTGCAGGTGTGCAGCCGCATCGGCGCGAGCCAGCGCAAGCTGAACTACTGCTTCCAGGAAACGCTGGGCCTGAGCCCCGCGCGCTACCTGCGGGCGCTGCGCCTGAACGGCGTGCGCCGCGCACTGAAGCGGCCCGAGTCGCGCTCGGTGCAGGACATCGCGGCGCACTGGGGCTTCTGGCACCTGAGCCAGTTCGCGACGGACTACCGGCGCCAGTTCGGCGAGCTGCCCTCGCAGACGCTGCGCGGCGCGGCGCTCACGAGGCACTGATCCGGTGCACGGGCCGAGGGGAATCCCTCGGTTTTCGGGGCGCCAGTTTTGCCGTTTTTTGATACCTGCTTGCGGAGGCGGTCGCTATCGTTGACCGCCATATGTCCGCCACGCTGCCACCCCTTCCCAGCGCCCGTTCGCTCGCCGCCGCCCTGCAACGCCGCGAGCTCTCGTGCCGCGAACTGATGCAGACCTGCCTCGCGCGCATCGAGCGCCTCAACCCGCAGGTCAACGCGCTCGTGTCGCTGCAAGCGCCCGAAGAGATGCTGCGCCAGGCCGATGCCTGCGATGCACAGTTGGCGCGCGGCGACGCGGTGGGCCGGCTGCACGGCTTCCCGATGGCGCCGAAGGATTTCGTCGCCACCGCCGGCCTGCCGACCACCATGGGCAGCCCCGTGTTCGCGAAGCAGGTCACGCCGCACGACGCGATCATGGTCGAGCGCCTGCGCCGCGCCGGCGCCGTGTTCGTGGGTCGCAGCAACACGCCCGAGTTCGGCCTGGGCTCGCACACCTACAACACGGTGTTCGGCACCACGCGCAACGCATGGAACCTCGACCACGCGGCCGGCGGCAGCAGCGGCGGCGCCGCGGTGGCGCTCGCGCTGCACATGCTGCCGGTGGCCGACGGCAGCGACATGATGGGTTCGCTGCGCAACCCCGCGGCCTGGAACCACGTCTACGGCCTGCGCCCGTCGCTGGGCCGCGTGCCCACCGGGCCGGGGCCGGAGCTGTTCTTCCAGCAGCTGGGCTGCGAAGGGCCGATGGGCCGCACGCCCGAGGACGTGGCCTGGCTGCTGTCGGTGCAGGCCGGCTACGACGCGCGCTCGCCGCTGAGCCTGGCCGGTGACGGCGAGGCCTTCGCGCAACCGCTCGATGCAGAGTTGCGCGGCAAGCGCATCGCCTGGCTCGGCGACCTCGGCGGCCACCTGCCGATGGACCCGGGCGTGATGGCGCTGTGCGAATCGGCGCTGCGGCATTTCGACACGCTGGGCTGCAGCGTCGCGCCTGCCGTGCCCGCCTTCGACTTCAACGCCCTGTGGACCGCCTGGCTGCGCCTGCGCGGCTTCATCGTGGCCGGCGCGCTGCGCGGGCTGCATGCCGACCCGGCCACGCGCGCGCAGCTCAAGCCCGAGGCCTGCTGGGAAATCGAACAGGGCGAACGCCTGAGCGCCGCCGCGCTGCACGAGGCGGCCGTCACGCGCACGCAGTGGCATGCCGCGCTGCTGCAGCTCTTCGAACGCTTCGACTTCCTGGTGCTGCCGGCCGCGCAGGTGTTCCCGCTGCCGGTGGACGTGCACTGGCCGCGCGAGGTCGGCGGCCGCGCCATGGACACCTACCACCGCTGGATGGAAGTGACCATCGGCCCCTCGCTCGCCGGCCTGCCCGCGATGGCGATCCCGGCCGGCTTCTCGCAGGCCGAGGGCACGCGCGGCCTGCCGATGGGCCTGCAGCTCATCGGCCGCCCCGGCGCCGACCTCGACGTGCTGCGCATGGCGCACGGCTGGCACCAGGCCGTGCCCTTCGCGAACCTGCAGTCGCCGCTGCTGCTGCAGCCGTAGCAACAACAAGCCCCCCTGTTTCCCGTACTCCGACACATCTCACACAACCCGAGGAGAGAACCCATGCGCAGACGTTCGCTGATTGCTGCCGGCCTGGCCGCCGGCCTGTCCCCCATCGCCCTGCCCGCCCTGGCGCAGGGCCTGGGGGGCAAGACCCTGAACCTGATCGTGCCCTACCCCGCGGGCGGCGGCTCCGACATCAACGCGCGGCTGGCCGCGCCCGAGCTGTCGCGGCTGCTGGGCCAGCCGGCCATCGTCGACAACGTGCCCGGCGCCAGCGGCTCGCTCGGCGTGATGAAGGCGGCCAACGCGCCGGCCGACGGCACGGCGCTGCTGCTGGGTTCGCCGATGGAGCTGATGCTCACGCCGCTCACGCTCAGCAGCGCGCGCTACAAGGCCGAAGACTTCCGGCCCATCGGCGTGATGGCCGTCACCTCGATGGTGCTGCTGGCGCGCAAGGACCTGGGCGCGGGCAGCGTCGACGAACTCATCGCGCTCTTGCGCCGCCCCGACACGAAAGAGCTGAGCTACGGCAGCATCGGCCCCGGCTCGCTCTACCACCTGCTGGGCGAGCGCTTCATGCAGCAGACGGGCACCAAGATGCTGCACGTGCCCTACAAGGGCTTCGCGCCGCTGGTGAACGACCTGCTGGGCGGGCAGATCGACCTGGTGTTTGCGCCGCTGGCCGGCAACGTGCCCGACCTGCTGGACGCCGGCAAGGTCAAGGCGCTGGGCATCGCGGCCTCGGCGCCGCACGAGCGCTTCACGGCCATTCCGCTGATCCGCAACAGCAAGGGCCTGGACGACTTCGTCTACAGCCTGTGGGCGGGCATCCAGGTGTCGCACCGCGTGCCCGAGGAGGCGCAGCAGCGGCTGCACACGGCCTTCAACCAGATGATGCTCAAGCCCGAGCTGCGCCGCGCGCTGGAACTCGGCGGCAGCAAGGTGGCGCCCGAACAGACGCTGGCCGAGCTGCGCCGCGGCTACCAGGCCGACATGGAGCGCTACCGCGCCATCGCCAAGTCGGTCAACCTGCGGCCCGAATGACATCCGCGGGCACGGGCCCGCGTTTTGCCAGTTTTCGATAACGCCGCGGCGGCGCGCAGAGAGAGGATGCGGACCTGTCCATCCTTCATCCGCCAAGGAGAACCTCCATGTCCGCCGACCTTTTCCCCGCAGCCTCCGGCGCCCTCACGCGCCGCCAACTCGTCATCGGCGGCGGCGCGGCCGCGCTGGCCGGCGTGCCTGCGCTGGCGCATGCGCAATCGAAGACGATCAAGATCGGCTACCTCACCACGCTGTCGGGCGTTCGCGCCAACTTCGGCGAGGCCGACCCCTGGAGCCTGGAGCGCGTGCGCGCCACGCTGAAGGACGGCCTGACCATCGGCGGCACGACCTACAAGGTGGAGATCGTGGTGCGCGACACGCAGTCCGACGCCAACCGCGGCGCCACCATGTCCAGCGAACTGCTGCTGCGCGAGAAGGTCGACCTGCTCTTGGTGCAGGACAGCGACGCGGCGCTGGCCGCCGGCCAGCTGTGCGACGTCAACGGCGTGCCGATGGTCTCGACCATGGGCCCGTGGCAGGCCATCACCTTCGGGCGCGGCTCGACGCCGCAGAAGGGCTTTCCGTTCTCCTTCCATTTCTTCTGGGGCGCCGACGACGTGCTGAAGAACTTCTTCGGCATGTGGGAGCCGCTGAAGGTGGAGCGCACGCTGGGCACGCTGTACATCGACAACGGCCCGGGCCACGCCTTCGCCGATCCGGCCACGGGCATCCCGGGCGGCGCGAAGCAGCGCGGCTACAAGGAGACCAACGGCGGCTTCTTCAAGATCGCGACCGACGACTTCAGCAACCAGGTTTCCAGCTTCAAGGCGGCGCGCGCGAACATCGTCTCGGGCTTTGCCTACGCCAACCACTTCGCCACCTTCTGGAAGCAGGCGCAGCAGGCGGGCTACCGGCCCGAGGTGGTGACGATGGCCGCGTCGTTCCTGTTCCCGAGCGCGGTGGAGTCGCTGGGCGCGGCGGGCAACGGCATGTCGACCGAGGTCTGGTGGACGCCCAACTTCCCGTTCAAGTCCTCGCTCACGGGCCAGAGCGCCAAGGCGCTGGCGGCCGACTGGGAGGCCACCACCGGCAAGCAATGGACGCAGCCCATCGGCTACGGCCATGCGCTGTTCGAGGTCGGCATTGCCGCGCTGAAGAACGCCACCAACCCGAAGGACAAGAAGGCCGTGCGCGACGCGCTGGCCAACCTGCAGCTCGATTCGGTGGTGGGGCGCATCGACTTCAAGGGCAGCCCGATCAAGAGCGTGGCCGTCACGCCGATGGTGGCGGGCCAGTGGCGCAAGACCAAGGCGGGCAGCAAGTTCCCGTACGAGCTGGTCATCACGCACAACAGCACCGCCAAGCAGATTCCGGTGGAAGACGAGCTCAAGCTGCTGTCGCAGCTGAAGGCTGCATGACCGACTGCCTCGTCATCGACGGCCTGTGCAAGCGCTACGGCGAGATCGTCGTGGCCGACCAGGTGGCGCTCTCGCTCGCGCGCGGCGAGTGCCTGGGCGTGGTCGGGCCGAACGGCGCGGGCAAGAGCTCGCTGTTCAACCTGATCACCGGCGTGGCCGTGCCCGATGCCGGCAGCATCCGCCTCGAAGGCCGCGAACTCGTCGGGCTGCGCGCCGATGCGCGGGCGCGGCTGGGCGTGGCGCGCGCCTTCCAGATCCCGCAGCCCTTCGCGCACCTGAGCGCCTACGAGAACGCACTGGCCGCCGCCACCTTCGCCGCGCGGCTGCCGCGCGCGCAGGCCGCGCGCCAGGCCTGGGCCGTGCTGGAGCGCACCGGGCTGGCCGACCGCGCCGACGTGCCGGCCGGCCGCCTGCCGCTGCTGGACCGCAAGCGCCTCGAGTTGGCCAAAGGCCTGGCGGCGCGGCCGCACCTGCTGCTGCTCGACGAGATCGCCGGCGGCCTCACCGAGGCCGAGGTGCAGGTGCTGGTGGCGCTGGTGCTCGAGCTGAAGCAGGACGTGGCGATGATCTGGATCGAGCACATCGCGCAGGCCTTGATGGCCGTGGCCGACCGCATCATGGTGCTGAACTTCGGCCGCAAGCTGCTGGAAGACACACCCGCCGCCGCCATGGCCAGCCGCGAGGTGCGCGAGGTCTACATGGGCGTGGGCGACGAAGACACTTTGCAGGAGAGCACCCATGCCGCTGCTTGAAGTGCGCGACCTGTGCAGCCACTACGGCGACCTGCAGGCGCTGTTCGACCTGTCGCTCGACGTGGCGGAAGGCGAAGCCACCGCGCTCATCGGCGCCAACGGCGCGGGCAAGTCGACGCTGATCCGCGCCATTGCCGGGCTGGGCTCGCGCAGCCGTGGCGGCATCCGCTTCGACGGCCAGGCCATCGAGGCCGAGCCGGCCGAGCGCATCGCGCGCCGCGGCATCGCGCTGGTGCCCGAGGGGCGGATGCTGTTCCCCTCGCTCACCGTGGAAGAGAACCTGCGCATGGGCGCGCTGTGCGGCCGTACCGGCCACTGGACGCTGCCCACCGTCTACGCGCTGTTCCCCATCCTGCAGGAGTTTCGCCACCGGCCGGCCACGCAGCTGTCGGGCGGGCAGCAGCAGATGGTGAGCATCGGCCGCGCGCTCATGGCCAACCCGCGCCTGATGCTGTGCGACGAAATCTCGCTGGGCCTGGCGCCCGTGGTCATCGAGCAGATCTACCGCGCCTTCGGCGACATCCGCGCGCAAGGCACGGCGCTGCTGGTCGTGGAGCAGGACGTGACGCGCGCCTGCCGCATCGCGCAGCGCGTGTACTGCCTGCTCAAGGGGCGCGTCACGCTGGCGGGCCGCGCGAGCGACTTCAGCGCCGCGCAGATCGCCAACGCCTACTTCGGACACTGAACACCTCCCCACCATGGCCTGGCTCGAAACCCTCATCAACGGCGTGCTGCTCGGCGGCCTCTATGCGCTCTTCGGCCTCGGGCTGGCGCTGGTCTTCGGCGTGATGCGCATGGTCAACCTCGCGCATGGCGAGTTCGTGGTGCTGGCGGCGTACTTCGCGGTCTTCCTGGCCACGCAGTTCCCCGGCGTGTCGCCGCTCTTCTTCATCGCGCCGGTGGCGCTGGCGGCCTTCGGCATGGGCTACCTGCTGCAGCGGCTGCTGCTGAACCGCGCGGTGGCCACCGACGATCCGCTCACGCCGGTGCTGGTCACCTTCGGCATCGCGGTGGTGCTGCGCAACCTGATGGTCGAGCTGTTCGGCGCCGACCCGCGCGCGCTGGACGGCGGCGCGCTGGCCACGGCGGGCTTCGAGATCGGCGGGCTGCGCATCGGCTGGTACCCGGTGCTGGTGCTGGTGCTCGCGGTGCTGGCCTTCGGCGCGCTGCAGTGGCTGCTGCAGCACTCGCGCTTCGGGCTGGTGGTGCGCGCCACCTCGGACCACCGCGAGATCGTGCGCACGATGGGCGTGCGCCCGCGCCATGTGTATGCGGTGGTGATGGGGCTGTCGCTGGCCTTCGCGTCGGTGGCGGGGCTGCTGCTGGCGCTGCGCACCTCGTTCACGCCCTTCTCGGGCGTGGAGCGGCTGCTGGGCGCGTTCGAGGTCGTGATCATCGGCGGCCTGGGCTCGTTCCGCTGGGCGCTGGTCGGCGGCATCGCGCTGGGCGTGGCGCAGCTCGTGGGCCAGCGGCTCGATTCCAACGCGGGCGCGCTGTACGCCCACCTGCTGTTCTTCGCGGTCCTGATGGTGCGCCCCAACGGCATCGCTGGCGCACGCACCTGAGATGACTTCGATGCGTCCTCCGTCCCTCGCCCCCTGGATCGGCTTCACCGCCGCGGCCCTTGCCATCGCCTTCGCGCCCACCGTGGCCGACGGCGGCCTGCTGCGCCTGCTCAGCGAGGTGCTGATCACGCTGGCCATGGCCCAGATGTGGAACCTGCTGGCCGGCTACACCGGGCTGGTGTCGATGGGCCACCAGGCCTTTGCCGGCATCGGCGCCTACCTGCTGTTCGTGGCCTCCGACCGGCTGGGCATCTCGCCCTACTGGATGGTGCCGGTGGCGGGCCTGGGCGGCGCGCTGCTGGCCGCCGTGGTGGCGCCGCTGATGTTCCGCCTGCGCGACGCCTACTTCTCGATCGGCATGTGGGTGCTGGCCGAGATCGTGCGCCTGCTGGTCGCCAAGTTCCCGCTGTTCGGCGGCGAGTCGGGCGTGCCGCTGCAGGCGGTGCGGCTGGTGGAGGCCGAGAGCTTCCAGCAGAACGCGTTCTGGATCTCGGGCGCCATCGGCCTGGCAGCGGTGGCCGGCGTGTACCTGCTGATGCGCTCGCCCTTCGGCCTGGGGCTGATGGCGGTGCGCGACAACGAACTGGCCGCCACCAGCATCGGCGTGAACGTGTGGCGCAACCGCTTCATCGCCTTCGTGCTGTCGGGGCTGGGCTTCGGGCTGGCCGGCGGGGCGCACTTCATGGGCACGATGTTCGTCTCGCCCGACTCGGCCTTCGACATCAACTGGGTGGTGACGGCGATGTTCATCGTGATCATCGGCGGCATCGGCACCATCGAGGGGCCGCTGATCGGCACCGTCATCTACTTCGGGCTGCGCGAGCTGTTCAACACCTGGTTCGCGATGTCGGGCGGCTGGTACCTGATCGCGATGGGCTGCATCGCCATCGCTGTCATGCTGCTGGCACCGCGCGGCCTGTGGGGCCTGGCGCGCGAACGCTGGGGCTGGCGCGGCCTGAGCGTGCAGCGCCATCCGCCGCCGCGCGACGAAGCCTCGCTTTCCGCACCTCTTCCTCCCTCCACGCAAGGACGCACCGCATGAAGACCACCGCCTTCTTTCACGACGAACGCACCTTCTGGCACGTGCCCGGCGGGCTGCATGCCCTGTTCCTGCCGGTGGGCGGCTGGGTGCAGCCCATGGCCGGCAGCGGCATGGCCGAGTCGCCCGACTCCAAGCGCCGCATCAAGTCGCTGATGGACGTGTCGGGCCTGAGCGCGCAGCTCGACGTGCTGAGCGCGCCGATGGCCAGCGAAGAAGACCTGCAGCGCGTGCACCCCGCCAGCTACCTGCAGAAGTTCAAGGCCGCCAGCGACGCCGGCGGCGGCGACCTGGGCGAGGTCGCGCCCTTCGGCCCGGGCAGCTACGAGATCGCGAAGCTCTCGAGTGGCCTGGCCATTGCCGCGATGGACAGCGTGCTGCAGGGCCGCCACCGCAACGCCTTCGCGCTCACGCGCCCGCCGGGCCACCACTGCCTGCGCGAGCACAGCATGGGCTTTTGCCTGTTCAACAACATCGCGGTGGCCATCGAGACCATGAAGGCGCGCCACGGCCTGGGCCGCGTGGCCGTGATCGACTGGGACGTGCACCACGGCAACGGCACGCAGGAGATCTTCTACGACCGCCCCGACGTGCTCACGCTGTCGCTGCACCAGGAGAACTGCTTCCCGCCCGGCTACAGCGGCGCCGAAGACCGCGGCACGGGCGCGGGGCTGGGCTTCAACGTCAACATCCCGCTGCAGCCCGGCGGCGGGCACGCGGCCTACATGCACGCCTTCGAGCGCATCGTGACGCCGGTGATCGACCGCTACCGGCCCGAGCTGATCGTGGTGGCGAGCGGGCTGGACGCCAACGGCGTCGACCCGCTGGCGCGCATGCAGCTGCACCCCGAGTCGTTCCGCCAGATGATGCGGCAGGTCAACGCGCTGGCCGCCAAGCACTGCGACGGGCGCGTGGTGGTGGTGCACGAAGGCGGCTACTCGGAAGCCTGCGTGCCCTTCTGCGGACTGGCGGTGGTGGAAGAACTGTCGGGCCACCGCACCGAGGTGGAAGACCCGTTCAGCGACTTCTTCGGGCTGCAGCAACCGTCGGCGCGCTTCGATGCGTTCCAGCGTGAATTGATGGGCGAGATGGCGGCGTTGCACGGGCTCTGAGGCGAGGCGGGTCTTTCCATGGACTAAGCTCGTCGCTGCCGGCCCGTGGCCGCGCGTCCTGCTTCACCGTCCATGCCCCGCTTCATCTCACGCCGCACCGCCGTCGTCCTCTCTGCCCTCGTCCTCGTCGCCCTGCTCGGCCTGTGGGGCGCGAGCCGCTTCAACGTCAACCCGGCGCACGCGCCCGGCGAGGTGATCGACCAGTTCGAGGGCGTGCCGGTGTACTTCAACGGCGCCATCAACCACGTCGACGGGCGCAGCGTGGCGCCCGACGGCTACAACATCGGCCTGCGCTGGCAGTGCGTGGAGTTCGTCAAGCGCTACTACTACGAGCGGCACCAGCACCGCATGCCCGAGGCGCGTGGCCATGCCAAGGCCTTCTTCGACGCGGCTGTGGCCGATGGCGCGCTGAACACGGCGCGCAACCTGGTGCAGCACCGCAACGGCGGCGCGAGTGCGCCGGCGGTGGGCGACATCGTGGTGTTCGCGCCGTGGCTCTTCAATCCCTACGGCCATGTGGCGATCGTGTCGCGCGTGGACGCCGACGCGGTCGAGATCGTGCAGCAGAACCCCGGGCCCTTCGGCACCTCGCGCGAGCGCCTGCCGCTGGTACTCGCTGAAGGGCGCACGCACCTGGGCACCGAGCGCGTGCTCGGGTGGCTGCGGCTGCCCGCCTCCTCCTCCAAATCCTGAATCGCGGTCTAATCACAGCCATGTGCCAATTGCTAGGGATGAACTGCAACACGCCGACCGACGTGACCTTCAGCTTCACGGGGTTCGCGCAGCGCGGTGGCCGCACCGACCACCATGCCGACGGCTGGGGCATCGCGTTCTTCGAGGACCGCGGGCTGCGCCACTTCGTCGACCACCAGCCGGCCTGCGAGTCGCCGGTGGCGGAGCTGATCCGGCGCTACCCGATTCAAAGCCGCAACGTCATCGCGCACATCCGCAAGGCGACGCAGGGCGAGGTCAACCTGCAGAACTGCCACCCCTTCGTGCGCGAGCTGTGGGGCCGCTACTGGGTGTTCGCCCACAACGGCGACCTGAAGGACTTCCGCCCGCGCCTGCACGGCAACTTCCACCCGGTGGGCAACACCGACAGCGAGCACGCCTTCTGCTGGATCATGCAGGAGCTGGCCAAGTCGCACGCGGGCGTGCCCAGCGTCGAGGAGCTCACGCTCACGCTGCGCGAACTGGCGCCGCAGCTGGCGGCGCACGGCACCTTCAACTTCATGCTGTCGAACGGGCAGGCGCTGTGGGCGCATGCCTCCACCAACCTCTGGTACGTGGAGCGCCGCCACCCCTTCGTGACGGCGCAGCTGTCGGACGAAGACCTGGAGATCGACTTCGCCCAGCACACCACGCCCACCGACCGCGTGGCCGTGGTGGTGACGGCGCCGCTCACCACCAACGAGACCTGGACGCCCTTCGCCTCGGGCGAGTTGCATGTGTTCGTGGACGGCCAACGGATGCCACGCTGAGGCCCGGCATTCAGTCTTTTGGCTGACACTTTTTTGCAACAGCGCAAGAAAGTATCGATGAGTGAGTGCAAACAATGAACAATAACTGTTCTCATTTGCATCCGGTCGATCTTTCATGCCCGCTCCCCATTTCTTTCTCCGCCCGACCGTGGCCGCCTCGCTGCTGGCCCTTCACGCCCTGACGGCCCTGGCGCAGACGCCGCCGGCCGAACCCGCCAGCGGCACGCTGAGCACCGTCACCGTCGAAGCCAGCGCCGACGCCTCGGCCGAAGGCCTGACCAAGCCCTTCGCGGGCGGGCAGGTGGCGCGCGGCGGGCGCGTGGGCATCCTGGGCAACCAGGACATGATGGATTCGCCCTTCTCCAGCACCAGCTACACGCACGAGCTGATCCAGAACCAGCAGGCCAAGAGCGTGGCCGACGTGCTGCAGAACGACCCCTCGGTGCGCGTGGCGCGCGGCTTCGGCAACTTCCAGGAGTCGTACTTCATCCGCGGCTTCGTGGTGAATTCGGACGACATCGCCTACAACGGCCTGTACGGCCTGCTGCCGCGCCAGTACATCTCGTCGGAGCTGTTCGAGCGCGTCGAGGTGCTGCGCGGCGCGAGCGCCTTCCTGAACGGCGCCACGCCCACGGGCGGCGGCATCGGCGGCAACATCAACCTGCTGCCCAAGCGCGCGCCGAACGAGCCGCTCACGCAGGTCACGCTGGGCACGGCCAGCGGCTCGCAGAGCTATGTGTCGACCGACATCGCGCGCCGCTTCGGGCCCGACCAGAGCCTGGGCGTGCGCCTGAACGCGGCCCACCGCGACGGCGGCACCGGCGTGAACGCCGAGCAGGTGAAGCTCGACGTGGCCTCGGTCGGCTTCGACTGGCGCAGCCGCAACGCGCGCATCTCGGCGGACCTCGGCCACCAGGAACACCGCCTCTCGCGCACGCGCCCGAACGTGACGCTCGGCGCCGGCGTGACGCGCGTGCCGTCGGCCCCCGACAACCAGCTCAACTACGCGCAGCCCTGGACCTACTCCAACGAGCGCGACACCTTCGGCTCGCTGCGCGGCGAATACGACCTCACCGACAGCGTGACGGCCTGGATCGCCGGCGGCGCGCGCAAGAGCCACGAGGGCAATGCGCTGGCCGGCCTCACGCTCACGAACAACCTCGGCGCGGGCAACATGTCGCGCTTCGAGAACCAGCGCCAGGACAGCACCCGCACGGCCGAAGCCGGCGTGCGCGGCAAGTTCACGACCGGCCCGGTGAACCACACGGTGGTGGCCTCGTACTCGTACTACCAGCTCAAGGAGAAGAACGCCTACAAGTGGGACTTCTTCAACAACCTGAAGAGCAACCTGTACGCGCCCATCGGCTACCCGATCCCGGCCTACACGGCGAGCGCGTTCCGCGGCAACGACATGGACAACCCCGCGCTGCTGACGCAGACGCGCCTGAGCAGCCTGGCGATCGGCGACACGCTGTCGTTCCTGGACGACCGCGCGCAGCTCACGCTCGGCGTGCGGCGCCAGAAGCTGGAAAGCACCGACTTCGCCTACGACACCGGCAAGCCCACCGCGTACGAGAAGAGCCGCACCAGCCCGATGGCCGGCTTCGTGTTCAAGCTGCAGCCGCAGGTGTCGCTGTACGCGAACTACATCGAGGGCCTGAGCAAGGGCGACACCGCGCCCACGGTGTCGACCGGCGGCGCCGTGCGCAACGCGGGCACGCAGCTGTCGCCCTATGTGTCGAAACAGAAAGAGATCGGCATCAAGTTCGACGGCGGCCGCATCGGCGGCGGCCTGGCCTTCTTCACGACCGACAAGCCGCGCGCCCTCGTCAACAGCGCCGGCTACTACGTGGCCGAAGGCCGCGACCGCCACCAGGGCCTGGAGCTGACCGCCTTCGGCGAAGCGGCCAAGGGCGTGCGCCTGATGGGCGGCATCACCTTCCTGGACGCCAAGCAGCGCGCCACGGGCGACGCCACGACCGACGGCCGCCGCGTCATCGGCATCGCGAAGACGCAAGGCACCCTGGGCGTGGAATGGGACGTGCCGGGCGTGCGCGGCCTGTCGCTGGACGGCCGCGTGGTGGCCACGGGCCCGAGCTACGCCGACGCCGCCAACACGCTGCGCGTGCCCGGCTGGACGCGCTTCGATGTCGGCGCGCGCTACCTCACCGAGGTGGCCGGCAAGCTGGTGACGCTGCGCGCGCGCATCGACAACCTGACCAACCGGAACTACTGGGCCTCGGTGGGCGGCTACCCGAACAACGGCTACCTGGTGCTCGGTGCGCCGCGCACCTTCACGCTGTCGGCGTCGGTCGACTTCTGATCAGGCCGAGGCCAGGTGCGCCTCGAGCGCATCGATGAACATCTTCGGCACGTCGAAGCCGGTCTGCTCGGTGATCTCCTGAAAGCAGGTCGGGCTGGTCACGTTGATCTCGGTGACCGAGTCGCCGATCACGTCGAGCCCGATCAGGAGCAGCCCGCGCGGCGCGAGCACCTTGCCGATCGCTTCGGCGATCTCGCGGTTGCGCGCCGTGAGCGGCTGGGCCACGCCCTTGCCGCCGGCCGCGAGGTTGCCGCGCACCTCGGTGCCCTGCGGAATGCGCGCCAGCACGAAGGGCGCCGGCTCGCCCGCGATGATCAGGATGCGCTTGTCGCCCTGCGTCACCTCGGGCACGAAGCGCTGCACCATGATGGTTTCGGCGCCGTCCTTGTTGAGCGTCTCGACGATGGAGCCGAGGTTCAGCGCGTCCTGCTTGACGCGGAAGATGCCCATGCCGCCCATGCCGTCGAGCGGCTTGAGGATGATGTCGCCGTGCTCGGCATGGAAGTCGCGCACGGCCTGCGCGCTGCGCGTGACCAGCGTGGGCGTGACGAACTGCGGAAACTCCATGATCGCGAGCTTCTCGGGGTGGTCGCGCAGCGCGCGCGGCGAGTTGACCACCTTCGCGCCCTCGCGCTCGGCCTGCTGCAGCAGGTGCGTCGAGTAGATGTACTCGGCGTCGAAGGGCGGGTCCTTGCGCATGAGCACGGCGTCGAAGTCCTTCAGCGCCTTCGATTCGACGATGTCGACGCGGTACCAGTCCTTCGGGTCACCCGTCAGCGTGATCTGCTGCACCACCGCCGAGACGCGCCCGCCGGAGGTCCACTGGATGTCCTGCGGCAGGCAGGCCGCGATGCGGTGGCCGCGGCGCTGGGCCTCGCGCATCATCGAGAAGGTCGTGTCCTTGTAGATCTTGAAGTGATCGAGCGGGTCGGCGACGAAGAGGATGTTTTTCATCAGGCGTTCTTTCCGGCGCCGGGAGCGGCGGCTGTGGAGGGGGTTTCTGGCGGCATGTTGCCGGAAGCGGCGATGTCCTTGCCGGCGGGGGCTTTTTCAACGGGCACCTGCACCCGTGCGCGGCCGACCTGCTGCACCGCCAGCGCCACCGCGCCGGCCACCACGCCCCAGAAGGCGGAGCCGATGCCGGCCAGCGTCACGCCCGAGAGCGTGACCAGGAAGGTGATGAGCGCGGCCTCGCGGTGCGCCTCGTCGCGCACCGCCGCCGCCAGCCCGCCGCCGATGGTGCCCAGCAGCGCCAGCCCGGCGATGGCCGCGACCAGCTCTTTCGGGAAGGCCGTGAGCAGGCCCGTGACGGCCGCGCCGAACAGGCCGATCACCACGTAGATGGCGCCGCAGCTCACGGCCGCCGTGTAGCGCCGCGCCGGGTCTTCGTGCGCCTCGCGGCCCATGCACATGGCGGCCGTGATGGCGCTCAGGTTGAGCGCGAAGGCACCGAAGGGCGCGAGCACCAGCGTGGCAAGGCCGCTGATCGTGATGAGCTTGCTGACCGGCAGGTCGCTGTAGCCGCTGGCGCGGATCGCCGCCACGCCGGGCAGGTTCTGCGAGGCCATGGTCACGACGAACAGCGGCAGCGCCAGGCTCACGATGGCCTGCCAGGTGAACACCGGCACCGTGAACACCGGCCAGGTGAGCGAGAAGTGCACGGAGGACCACGCCAGCTCGCCGCGCGCGGCCGTGAAGGCGATGGCCACCAGCAGCGTGAGCGGCACCGCATAGCGCGGCAGCAGGCGCTTGCCCACGAGGTAGGTGGCGAGCATCAGCAGCACCAGCGGCAGCGCGGTCTGCGCCGCCGTGAAGGCCGAAATGCCGAAGCGCGCGAGCACGCCGGCCAGCAGCGCCGAGGCGATGGCCATCGGGATCTTGTTCATCACGCGCTCGAACCAGCCCGTGGCGCCCGCGAGCACGATCAGCACCGCGCAGACGATGAAGGCGCCCACCGCCTCGCCCATGCCGTAGCCCGCGCCGGCCACGGCCAGCACGGCCGCGCCGGGGGTGCTCCAGGCAATCATGACGGGCTTGCGCCACCACAGCGAGGGCAGCGCCGAAGCCAGCCCCATGCCGATGCCCAGCGCCCACATCCACGAGGCCGCCATCTCGGGCGTGGCGCCGAAGGCCTGGGCGGCCTGGAACACGATGGCCACCGAACTCGTGAAACCCACGAGCACGGCGACGAAGCCCGCGGTGAAGGCCGAAAGGCTCAGGTCCTTGAAGAATCGCATGCCGCGATTCTGCCGGGGCGCGCGCTCTGGCGCCGCGGGCCTCAGATTTCGATCTTGGAGCCGAGCTCGACCACGGCGTTGTTCGGCAGGCCCAGGAAGGCCGCCGCGCCGCTCGCGTTGTGGTGCATCTGCGCGAACAGCTTCTCGCGCCAGGGCGCCATGCCGCTGCCCAGCGTGGGGATCACGACGTCGCGCGAGAGGAAGTAGCTGGTCGTCATCGGCTCGAGCTGGCAGCCGCGCATGCGCGCGTTGTCGAGCGCGCGCGGCAGGTCGATGTCGTTCTTGAAGCCGTAGTGCACGATCACCTGCCAGCAGTGGTTGCCCAGCGCCTCGATCTCGATGCGCTTGTCCATCGGAATCCAGGGCACCTCGTGGTTGCGCACGGTGACGAACATGTTCTGCTCGTGCAGCACCTTGTTGTGCTTGAGGTTGTGCAGCAGCGCGTTGGGCACCACGCCCGGTTCGGCCGTGAGGAACACGGCCGTGCCGTCGACGCGCGCGGGCGGGCTCATGAACACCGAGCCGAGGAAGGACTTCAGGTCGATCGCGTCGGCGTGCTGCGCCTCGCCCATGAGGCGGCGGCCTTCCTTCCAGGTGACCATCAGCGTGAACACGGCGCCGCCGATCAAGAGCGGGAACCAGCCGCCTTCGAACAGCTTGAGCAGGTTCGAGGCGAAGAACAGGAAGTCGACCACGAAGAAGATCGCGGTCGAGGCGATGCACAGCGCCAGCGGCAGCTTCCACGCGTAGCGGATCACGAAGAAGGTCAGGATCGTGGTGATCAGCATGTCGGTGGTCACGGCGATGCCGTAGGCCGCGGCCAGGCTGCTCGAGGTGCGGAACATCACGACCGCCATCACGATGGCCACGAACAGGCCCCAGTTGACCAGCGGAATGTAGATCTGCCCCGCCGTGCGCACGCTGGTGTGCTCGATGTTCAGGCGCGGCAGGTAGCCCAGCTGGATCACCTGGCGCGTGACGCTGAAGGCGCCGGTGATGAGCGCCTGCGAGGCGATCACCGTCGAGAGCGTGGCCAGCAGCACCAGCGGAATGAGCGCCCATTCAGGCGCCATCATGAAGAACGGGTTCTTCACGGCCTCGGGGTTCTCCAGCAGCAGCGCGCCCTGGCCCAGGTAGTTGAGCGTGAGCGCCGGCATGACGACCGAGAACCACGCGATGCGGATCGGCTTCTTGCCGAAGTGGCCCAGGTCGGCGTACAGCGCCTCGGCACCGGTCACGCACAGCACCATCGCGCCCAGCAGGATGAAGCTGGTGCCCGGGTTGTCCCAGATGAACTTCAGCGCATACCAGGGGCTCAGCGCCTTGATGATCTCGGGGTGGTGCGCGATCTGCCACACGCCCAGCACGGCGATGGCCGCGAACCATGCCAGCGTGACGGGGCCGAAGAACTTGCCGATGCCCGCCGTGCCGCGCTTTTGCACCGCGAACAGGCAGAACAGCACGACCAGCGTGATCGGGATCACGTAGTGCTTGAAGTGCGGCGACACCACCTCCAGGCCCTCGACCGCCGAGAGCACCGAGATGGCCGGCGTGATCACGCCGTCGCCGTAGAAGAGCGAGGTGCCGAAGATGCCGACGATCAGGAGCAGCTGGCGCAGCCTGGGCTTGTCGGCCACGGCCTGGGAGGCCAGCGCGAGCATCGCGACCAGGCCGCCCTCGCCTTCGTTGTCGGCGCGCAGCACGAGCACGACGTACTTGATCGAGACGATGACCGTGAGAGTCCAGAAGAACATCGACAGGATGCCGTAGACGTTCTCCACGGTGAACGGCACATGGCCGTGACCGAAGACTTCCTTGACCGCATAGAGAACGCTGGTGCCGATGTCGCCATAGACGACGCCGATGGCGCCGACGATGAGGCCGGCAGAGATGTTTTTGGGGGCTGACACGGGGGTCGATGGGAAAAGGTTGGCTCGCAATGATCGACGCGTCAGTCACGCCGGGGTGCCGCGGCCGTGCCGCGCATCCCTCCGCCCTTTTGGTTCCGTTGCTGTGGGGCCGCTATTTTGCCGTTGCCCGCCGACGCCGCAACCCGCCCCCGCCGCTCATTCGTAGATTTCGGCGTCCGGGTCGGTCGCTTCCATCTCGTAACTGGCCGCGACCATGGCCAAACGGCCCACCACGCCATACATGTAAAAACGGTTGGGGGCGCTGGCGCCGGGCTTGGCGCCCGGCTGCGGCAGCTGCGCGCTTTCCGAGAAGGCCAGCGGCACGTAGCTGGCGCCCGGCTGCTTGAGGTTCTCGTCGGCGGCGCGCTCGGCGTGCACGCGGTAGAAACCGCCCACCACGTAGCGGTCCATCATGTAGACCACCGGCTCGGCCACGCCGTTGTGCACGCGCTCGTTGGTGAGCACGCCTTCCTGCACGATCAGCTCGGTGGGCTCGCGCAGGTCGCGCCCGGCGCTGGTCTTGGCGGGCGACGAGGTGGCGGTGCGCGACTTGCCGATCAGCGCCTCGACCTCCTTCGCGTCGCGCACGGTCACGACGCCCGGGCTGCCGCTGCCGCTGTGGCCGCCCTTGACGACCACGAAGGGCTTCTCGTTGATGCCGTATTCCTTGTACTTGCGGCGCACCTTGGTGAGCACCGCGTCGACATGGCTGGTGAGCACGTCGATGCCGCGGCCCTCGGCCACGTCGACGCCTTCGGCGCGCGCGTAGATCGGGTTGATCAGCCAGGGGTCGATGCCCAGCAGCTTGCCGAAGCGCTTGCACAGCTCTTCGTAGCTGTGCAGGTGGTTGCTCTTGCGGCGCACCGACCAGCCCGCGTGCAGCGGCGGCAGCAGGTACTGCTCGTGCAGGTCTTCGAGGATGCCGGGCGTTCCTGCAGAAAGCTCGTTGTTGAGCAAAATTGTGCAGGGATCGAAGTTCTTCAGGCCCAGGCGGCGCTTGGAACGCACCACCGGTTCGAGCGTCACGGTCTCGCCGTTGGGCAGCTCGATCTTCTTGGGCGACTTGATGGCCGGATCGATCGAGCCGATGCGCACATTGAGGCCCGCCATGTGGAAGATGCGCACCAGTTGCGCGACGTTGGCGAGATAAAAGGTGTTTTTCGAGTGGTTTTCAGGAATGACGAGCAGGTTGCGCGCCTCCGGACAGATCTTCTCGATGGCCGCCTGCGCGGCCTGCACCGCCAGCGGCAGCATTTCCTTGGTGAGGTTGTTCCAGCCGCCCGGGAACAGGTTGGTGTCGACCGGAGCGAGCTTGAAGCCCGCGTTGCGGATGTCGACGGCGCTGTAGAACGGCGGCGTGTGCTCCATCCACTCGAGGCGGAACCAGCGCTCGATGGCGGGCATCGAGTCGAGCACCCGCTGCTCCAGTTCGTTGATCGGGCCGGTCAGGGCAGTGACGAGATGCGGAACCATGCAGCGGCCTTGTTGGTTTTGTGCTTAAAGGTGGAGTGGAATTGTAGGATTTGGGGATGGCGCGCCCGATGACAAGCAGCCAAAGAGAACAAAGCACCCCAATCCACAACACACGTTGCAAGAACACCGCGGCACGGGCCTCGCCGCGCCGCCGGCCCGATGGCCCCGGCCCTTCGGACCCCGATTAACCGCGGACTTCGCCCTGCCCCAGCACCACGTACTTGAGCGAGGTCAGGCCTTCGATGCCGACCGGGCCGCGCGCGTGGAACTTGTCGGTGCTGATGCCGATTTCGGCGCCCAGCCCGTACTCGAAACCGTCCGCGAAGCGCGTGCTCGCATTCACCATCACGCTGGCCGAATCGACCTCGCGCAGGAAGCGCTGGGCGTTGATGTGGTCGCGCGTGACGATGGCGTCGGTGTGGTGGCTCGAGTAGCGGTTGATGTGCGCAATGGCCTCGTCCAGCCCCGCCACCACCTTGATGCTGATGACGGCGGCCAGGTACTCCTCGGACCAGTCGGACTCGACCGCATCGATCACCTTCGCCTGCGGATGGTGCGCCTCGCTGGCGCGCAGGATCGCGGCGGCGGCCGGGTCGCAGCGCATCTCGACGCCCTTGGCGGCGAAGATGGCGGCGATCTCGGGCAGGAAGTGGTCGGCCACCGAGGCCGCCACCAGCAGGCCTTCGGCGGCGTTGCAGGGGCTGTACTTCTGGGTCTTGGCGTTGTCGACGATGCGCAGCGCCATGTCGAACTCGGCCGTGTCGTCCACGTAGACGTGGCAGTTGCCGTCCAGGTGCTTGATGACGGGCACCTTGGCGTCGCGGCTGATGCGCTCGATCAGGCCCTTGCCGCCGCGCGGAATGATCACGTCGACGAATTCGGGCATGGCGATGAGCTGGCCCACGGCCTCGCGGTCGGTGGTCTGCACCAGCTGCACCGCATCGACCGGCAGGCCGGCTTCGGCCAGCGCCTCGGACACCAGCAGCGCCAGCGCCTTGTTCGAGTCGATGGCTTCCGAGCCGCCGCGCAGGATGGCGGCGTTGCCGCTCTTGATCGCCAGGCTCGCGGCCTCGATGGTCACGTTGGGACGGCTCTCGTAGATCATGCCGAAGACGCCGATCGGCACGCGCATCTGGCCCACGCGGATGCCGCTGGGCTGCTGCTTCATGCCGATGATCTCGCCGATCACGTCGGCCATGCCGGCCAGCTGCTCGCAGCCCTCGGCCACGGTCTCCAGGACCTTGGGCGTGAGCTTGAGCCGGTCGACCATCGGGGCCGACAGGCCGGCGGCCGTGGCGCGCTCCAGGTCCTTTTGATTGGCGACGGCCAGCGCGGGGCCGGCTTCGCGCAGGCGCCGGGCCAGCGCTTTCAGTGCTCTGTTTTTGGTAGCTGCATCCGCACGGGCCATGAGGAATGCAGCGGCTTTGGCTTGCAGACCGAGGGTCTGCATGTGCTCGCTGACGTTGAACGCGTTCATGGCGCGCATTTTCCCACGCGGACCTTCGGCCCGGCTGACGCGGGCCTTTTGATGGCGATCGACGGCGGGGGCGTCAGGCCCGGCGCGGCGCCGCGGCCGTGCTGCAGGCCCGGCACAGCATCAGCGCCAGCCGCTGCAGCGCCTGCCAGCCGCTGGCGGGCCAGTCGGGCTGCTTCAGGCCCTTGCAGATGCCGTCGACCAGGTGGGCCGCGCGCAGCAGCCGGGTCAGCATGCGGTCGTCCAGGCGCGGCAGCACGCGCTCGAAGGCGCGCTCGCGCGGGCCCCAGATGCGGTTCTCGCGCAGCGCCATCGGCAGCGGACGGCCGGCGGCCATGGCGTCCTTCACGCGCTTGAGGGCGCGGATGTCCTCGGCGATCGTGTAGTGCACCAGCACCTCGGCCTCGCCCTCGGCCTGCAGGCCGTCGAGCATGCGCGCCACGCGCTGCGGGTTGCCGGCCAGCACGGCCTCGGAGAGCTTGAACACGTCGTAGCGCGCCACGTTGTTGACGGCGCCCTCGACCTGCTCCCAGCTCAGCTCGCCCGCCGGGTGCAGCAGCGCGAGCTTCTGGATTTCCTGGTGCGCGGCGAGCAGGTTGCCTTCGACGCGGTCGGCAAAGAACTGCAGCGTGCGCTGGCCTTCGTCGCCGGGCATCACGCGCTGGTTCTGCAGCCCCAGGCGCTGGGCGATCCATTGCGGCAGCGCGGCGCGCTCGATCGGGTCGACCTGGATGCTCACGCCGTTGTTCTCCAGCGCCGAGAACCACGCGCCGGTGCGCGTGGCCTTGTCCAGGCGCGGCAGCATCACCAGCGTGAGCGTGCTGTCGTTGCCGGGCGCGCCCTCGGCCAGCTGCTGCAGGGCGACGCTGCCGTCCTTGCCGGGCTTGCCCGAGGGAATGCGGATCTCGACGATCTGCTTGTCGGCGAACAGCGAGAGCGAGCCCCCGGCCGCGAGCACCGCGCTCCAGTCGAAGTGCGCGCCGGCCACGGTGTACGAGCTGCGCTCGGTGTGGCCCTGGGCGCGCGCGGCGGCGCGGATGGCGTCGGCCGCCTCCTGCGCGAGCAGCGGCTCGTCGCCGTGGATCGTGTAAAGCGGCTTCAGGCCCTTTTGCAGGTGGGCGCCGAGCTGGGCACTGGCAAGTTGCATTGAAAAAAGAACGGAAGCGACGCTTACAGGGACTGCACCGCCGCCAGCCGGCGCATCAGCTGCTGCGCGATGTCGGCCTGCATGTCGCGGAACAGCAGGTCGGCCTCGCCTTCCTTGGCCAGCGCGTTGGTTTCGTTGAAGCTCAGGTCGCGCGTCTGCGAGACCTCGGACGCGGGCAGCAATTCCTTGCCGCCCGGCGTGCGCAGGCTGAAGCGCACGCGCAGGCGCAGCTGCAATTCGCGCAGCAGGCCGGCGGAGTTGGTCGAGATCACGAAGCGGTCGCGGTCCTCGCCCAGCACGACCAGCACGGCGTCGGCGGTGCTGGCCTCTTCCTTGGGCACCAGCGTCACGTTGCCGGCCGCGCGCAGCTCGCGCCGCAGCTGGTTGATGAGCGCCGTATTGCCTTCGAGCGACAGCGTCTTGAACGCGAAGTTCGGCGCCTTGCGCAGCGCGAAGCCGCAGCCGGACAGGGCCAGCGAAGCGCCTGCCACGCCGAGGCCCAGGAGAAAGCCGCGGCGCGGCTGCGAGGCATTGCGAATGTTCATGCGTCTGTCGTTTCCGTCGTTCTGCAGTGTCGGGTTCAGATGACCACGTTGACCAGGCGCCCGGGCACCACGATCACGCGCTTGGCCGGCGCGCCTTCGGCGAAGTTGACGAAGTCGTCGCAGGCGAGCGCCAGCCGCTCGATCTCGTCCTTCGAGGCACCGGCGGGCACCAGCAGCTTGCCGCGCAGCTTGCCGTTGACCTGCAGCATGAGCTCGACCTCGTCCTGCGCCAGCGCGGCCACGTCGACCACGGGCCAGGGCGCGTCGAGCAGGTCGCCCGATGCCTTGTCGTAGCCGAGCTGCTGCCACAGCTGGTGCGCGATGTGCGGCGTGGCCGGGTACAGGCAGCGCAGCAGGATGCCGAAGCCCTCGCGCGCGGCGGCCGCGTCGCCCGCGCTGCCGTCGGACTTGAAGCCCTCGAGCGCGTTGAGCAGCTTCATCGCGCCCGACACCACCGTGTTGTATTGCATGCGCTGGTAGTCGTAGTCGATCTGGCGCAGCACGGTGTGCACCTCGCGGCGCAGCGCCTGGGCGGGCTTGCCGAAGCTCTGGCCGGCGAGCGCCACGGGCGCCACGTCGGCCTGGGCCACGCCGTAGTTCCACACGCGGCGCAGGAAGCGGTAGCTGCCTTCGACGGCCGCGTCGTTCCACTCGAGCGTGGCTTCGGGCGGCGCGGTGAACATGGTGTACAGGCGCGCGGTGTCGGCGCCGTACTTCTCGATCAGGTCCTGCGGGTCGACGCCGTTGCGTTCGCTCTTGCCCATCTTGCCCACGCCGCCGTACTCGACCTTGGTGCCGTCGGCCAGCGTGCCGCCGGTGATGCGGCCCTGTGCGTCGAGCACCGCCGTGACTTCGAGCGGCGGGAAGTAGTCCTTGCCGCCCTTCTCGTTGCGCTTGTAGAAGATGTGGTTGAGCACCATGCCCTGCGTGAGCAGCTTGGCGAAGGGCTCGTCGGCCTTCACCAGGCCCAGGTCGCGCATGACCTTGGTCCAGAAGCGCGCGTACAGCAGGTGCAGGATCGCGTGCTCGATGCCGCCGATGTACTGGTCCATCGGCATCCAGTAGTCGGCGCCCTCGGCGACCATGGCCTTGTCGTTGGTCGGGTCGCAGTAGCGCATGAAGTACCACGACGAATCGACGAAGGTGTCCATCGTGTCGGTCTCGCGCCGCGCGGCCTTGCCGCACACCGGGCACACCACGCCGGCGTGGAAGCCTTCGTGCTTGGCCAGCGGGTTGCCCGAGCCGTCGGGCACGCAGTCGGTCGGCAGCACCACGGGCAGGTCCTTTTCGGGGACCGGCACCGCGCCGTGTTCTTCGCAATGGATGATCGGGATCGGCGTGCCCCAGTAGCGCTGGCGGCTCACGCCCCAGTCGCGCAGGCGCCAGGTGGTCTGCAGCTCGCCCAGGTCCTTCTGGCCCAGCGCATGCGCCACGGCGGCCACGGCCTCCTTGTAGGTCATGCCGCTGAAGTTGTCGGAGTTGATGGTCACGCCGCGCTGCTTGTCGCCGTACCAGTCCTGCCACTTGTGATAGTCGAAGTGCGGCTCGTCGTCGACCAGCACGACCTGGATGATCTCGATGCCGTACTTGTTGGCGAAGGCGAAGTCGCGCTCGTCGTGCGCGGGCACGCCCATCACGGCGCCGTCGCCGTAGCCGATGAGCACGTAGTTGCCCACCCACACCGGCACCTGCTCCTCGGTGATCGGGTGCTTCACGGTCAGGCCCGTGGGCACGCCCTTCTTCTCCTGCGTGGCGAGCTCGGCCTCGGTCGTGCCGCCGCCCTTGCATTCCTCAATGAAGGCCGCGACCTTGGGATCGAGCGTGGCGGCGTGCGCGGCCAGCGGATGCTCGGGCGCGACGGCGCAGAAGGTGACGCCCATGATGGTGTCGGCGCGCGTGGTGAACACGTACATGCGGCCGTCCTGGATGAGCTTGCCGCTCGCGTCCCGGATGTCATGCGTGAACGCGAAGCGCAGGCCTTCGCTCTTGCCGATCCAGTTTTCCTGCATCAGCTTGACGCGCTCGGGCCAGCCCGGCAGCTTGTGCTGGGTGTGCTCGAGCAGTTCTTCGGCGTAGTCGCTGATCTTCAGGTAGTAGCCGGGGATCTCGCGGCGCTCGACCGTGGCGCCGGTGCGCCAGCCCTTGCCGTCGATCACCTGTTCGTTGGCCAGCACGGTCTGGTCGACCGGGTCCCAGTTCACGACCTGGGTCTTGCGGTAGGCGATGCCCTTTTCGAGCATCTTCAGGAACAGCCACTGGTTCCACTTGTAGTAGCTCGGATCGCAGGTGGCGATCTCGCGGCTCCAGTCGATGGCCAGGCCCATGGCCTGGAGCTGGCCCTTCATGTAGGCGATGTTCTCGTAGGTCCACTTGGCCGGCGGCACGCCGTTCTTCAGCGCCGCGTTCTCGGCCGGCAGGCCGAAGGCGTCCCAGCCCATGGGCATCAGCACGTTGTAGCCGCTCATGCGCAGGTAGCGCGTGAGCATGTCGTTGATCGTGTAGTTGCGCACGTGGCCCATGTGCAGCTTGCCGCTGGGGTACGGCAGCATCGAGCAGGCGTAGTACTTCTTGCGGCTCGCGTCCTCGGTGACACGGTAGACATCGGCGGCGCGCCATTGCGCCTGGGCAGCGGACTCGACGTCGCTGGGTTTGTAGCTGGGGTTCATGACATCTCGGCAGGGCCCGGCTCGACGGCGGCCGGGAAGGCGGATTATCGCGCCGTGCGTGATCGTCCCCCGGGCCCCATGCCGGAATCAGGCCCTTTCCTGCGGCGGCGGGGCGGGCGTCCACTCGTCGCCGAACAGTTCCGGCTCGCTGTAGGCCTCCAGATTCGCCCAGTGGTGGGCCGCGTCTTCCCGGTAGAACAGGCTGGCAAGCCCCGCCGCCAGGCGCCGCGCGCCGTCGCTGATGGCCGGAATGTCGCCCGACACCGTGCCGTGCGACAGCGCCGCCGGGTAGCAGAAGCAGTGGATGCGCGCGAGGCCCGGGCAGGCGCCGGGCGCGTTTTCCTGGAATTCGAAGGCCGGCCCGAGGTCGGGCGAATCGGCCAGTTCGCGGTCTTCGTCGCCGGGCGCGGGCGTGAAACGGTCTTTCCAGGTACGAATGTGCGCGGCGATGCCCGCGAATTCGGGGCGGGCGGCCCAGTCGACCTGGAAACCGGTCGACACAATCAAGAAGTCGAACGCGAAGTCGCCCTTGGGCGTGGTGACACGCAGCGCCTCGCCCTGCGGCGCCACGGCGAGGATGGGGCAGCCGAAGTTGAAGAAGGCGTTGGCGTGCCGCGACACCCGCAGCGTGCTGCCGTGCGGCGGCGGCACGTTCAGCACGTTGATGTAGTGGCGGATGCGCCATTTCAGTTCGTCGGGCAGGTCGTAGTGCCCCTGCGTGAGCCCCGGCACGCCGGCGCCCTTGCCCTTGTTGACGCGCGGCAGGTCGGGCCGGCGGATCAGCAGCTCGACGCTGTGCGCGCCGGCCTCGAGCGCGGTGGCGGCGCTGTCCATGGCCGAGGAGCCCGCGCCGACCACGCCCACGCGCAGGCCTTTCAGGCGGCCGTAGTCCATCTCGTCGGAGGAATGCGCCCACTTGGCGCGCGGCAGGCCGTCCACGAACGCCGGCACGGCCGGGCCGCCCAGGCCGTCGCGGCCGGTGGCCAGCACGACGCGGCGCGCCAGCACGCGGCGTTCGCCCTCGGGCGTGCGCAGGTCCAGGCGCACGGCGCTGGCGTCGGGCAGTGGTTGCAGGCCCGTAACAGCGGTGTCGTTGCGCACGTCCACGCCCATCACGCGGCGGTACCAGACCAGGTAGTCCATCCACTGCAGGCGCGGGATCTTGTCCATCGCGGCCCAGGCCTCGGTGCCGAACTGGGCCTCGAACCAGGCGCGGAAGGTCAGCGAGGGCAACCCCAGCGCCGGGCCCGTGAGCTCCTTGGGCGAGCGCAGGGTTTCCATGCGCGCCGTGGTGGCCCAGGGGCCTTCGCGCCCGGCCGGCGCGCGGTCGAAGACCACGGCGCGGATGCCCTGCTGCGCCAGCGCGCCCGCCGCGGCCAGCCCGGCCTGGCCGCCGCCGATGATGGCCACGTCGAGCACGGGTTCGCCGTCGACCTGGCGCGGCGGCACCCAGGCGCGGGCGGGCCAGCCGAGGTAGTCGAGGTCCTGGGCGAGCCGGCGTTCGAGCGCGGCGAGGCCGATGGGTGCGGCGGAAGGAGCGGAAGGGGAGAAAGCGGTGTCGTCGGTGGTCATCGGTCGGGGGTCGGGGCGGCAGCGCCCCGCCCTGCTGAATTTACCCACTTCCGCGCGGCGCCCGCCTGCCACAGCGTACCGCTGGCCCGGATTTCGCATGCCACAATGAATTTCGACCACAGGGGCAGGCATGAGCGGCAGCAACGGCGAATGGTGGCGGGGCGCGGTGATCTACCAGATCTACCCGCGCAGCTTCATGGACAGCAACGGCGACGGCGTCGGCGACCTGCCCGGCATCACGTCGAAGCTCGACCACGTCGCCCGCCTGGGCGTCGACGCGGTCTGGGTCTCGCCCTTCTTCCGCTCCCCCATGAAGGACTTCGGCTACGACGTGGCCGACTACCGCGCCGTCGATCCGCTGTTCGGCACGCTGGCCGACTTCGACGCCATGCGCGCACGCATGCACGCGCTGGGCCTGAAGCTCATCATCGACCAGGTGCTCTCGCACACCTCCGACCAGCACGCCTGGTTCGCCGAAAGCCGCAGCTCGCGCGACAACCCGAAGGCCGACTGGTACGTCTGGGCCGACCCCAAGCCCGACGGCACGCCGCCCACCAACTGGCTCTCGGTCTTCGGCGGCTCGGCCTGGCAGTGGGACTCGCGCCGGCGGCAGTACTACCTGCACAGCTTCCTGGCCGAGCAGCCCGACCTCAACTTCCATTGCGCCGAAGTCCAGGACGCGCTGCTCGGCGAGGTGCGCTTCTGGTGCGAACGCGGCGTGGACGGCTTCCGCTTCGACGCCTGCAACCACCAGTTCCACGACGCGCTGCTGCGCGACAACCCGCCCGCCACGGTCGAATCGATGGGCGAGGTCAGCACCGTGCGCGCCGACAACCCGTATGCGATGCAGGTCCACCTGTACGACAAGAGCCAGCCCGAGAACCTCGTGTTCCTCGAGCGCCTGCGCCAGCTGCTCGACGGCTACGGCGCGGTCGCGCTGGGCGAGGTCGGCGACGAGAACGCGCCCCCGGTCATGGCGCAGTACACCGAACGCGGCAAGCGCCTGCACCTGGCCTACAGCTTCAGCCTGCTCACGGCCGACCACAGCCCGAAGCACCTGCGCCACCAGGTCGAGTCGCTCGACACCGCACTGGCCGTGACGGGCGGCTGGGGCTGCTGGGCGGTGTCGAACCACGACGTGCCGCGCGTCGCCACGCGCTGGAGCGACGGCAAGGCGCCCGACACGCGCCGCGACCGGCTCTGGCTCGCGCTGCTGCTGGCGCTGCGCGGCAGCGCCAGCCTCTACCAGGGCGAAGAGCTCGGCCTGCCCGAGGCCGACGTGCCCTTCGAACTGCTGCAAGACCCCTACGGCCGCGCCTTCTGGCCCGAGTTCAAGGGCCGCGACGGCTGCCGCACGCCGATGCCCTGGACCGCCGACGCGCCCAACGCCGGCTTCAGCACCGGCACGCCCTGGCTGCCGGTGGACGGCGCCCACCTGCCGCTGGCCGTCGAGCAGCAGGAGGCCGACCCCGGCTCGATGCTCGCCTTCAGCCGCGCGCTGCTGCACTGGCGGCGCACCCAGCCGCTGCTGCGCACGGGCGCGCTGGCGTTCGTCGATGCGCCCGCGCCGCTGCTGCACATCGTGCGAAGCGAGGGGGACGCGGTGCTGCATGCGATCTTCAATACGGGGAGCGAACCGGTGTCGATTCCGTTGCCCGAGCCGCTGGTGCCGCTGGCCGGCCACCCGCTCGCGCCGACCGCGACCCTCACCGCCGATCCAAAGCCCCTGCTGACGTTGGCGCCTTATGGCGTGTGCTTCGGCACGCCTGCCGAAGCAGGAGGACGCTGAACCCCATGCCCCCTTCTCCTTTTCTCCTCCCGGCCGACATCCAGGCGCTGATGCGCGCCGAGCACGGCGATCCGTTCGCCGTGCTCGGCCCCCACGAGACCGCCGACGGCCTCGAGGTGCGCGCGCTGATGCCCGGCGCGCGGCAGGTGGCCGTGGTGCATTCGCGCACCGGCTGGCCGCTGTCGATCCTTGCGCGGCACGAGGGCTCCGACCTGTTCAGCGGCCTCGTGCCCGCGGCCGAGGCGCGCATGGGCTACTCGTTCCAGGTCGACTGGGAGACCGGGCACGCCTCGCGGCTCGAAGACCCCTACCGCTTTCCGTTCGTGCTCGGCGAGACCGACGTGTGGCTGCTGGCCGAGGGCACGCACCTGCGGCCCTGGGAGCGCCTGGGCGCGCACCTGCGCGAGATCGACGGCGTGAAGGGCGTGGCCTTTGCCGTCTGGGCGCCGAATGCGCGGCGCGTGTCGGTGGTCGGCGACTTCAACAACTGGGACGGCCGGCGCCACATGATGCGGCTGCGCCGCGAGTGCGGCGTGTGGGAGATCTTCGCGCCGCACGTGGCGACCGGCGACAGCTACGAGTTCGAGATCCTTTCAGCGCGCGGCGAGGTGCTGCGCAAGGCCGACCCCTTCGCGTTCTCGTCGCAGCTGCGCCCCGGCACCGCCTGCGTCGTGGCGCCGCTGCCCGCGCCCGTGCCGATGCCCGCCGGGCGCGCCGAGGCCAACGCGCACCAGGCGCCGATCAGCATCTACGAAGTGCACCTGGGCTCGTGGCGCCGCAAGCACCACGGCCAGGAATGGCTGGACTACCGCGAGCTGGCCGACACGCTCGTGCCCTATGTGCGCGACATGGGCTTCACGCACATCGAGCTGCTGCCCATCACCGAGCACCCCTTCGACGGCTCGTGGGGCTACCAGCCCATCGGCCTGTATGCGCCGACCTCGCGCTTCGGCACGCCCGGCGACTTCCGCCATTTCGTCGAAGCCGCGCATGCCGCGGGGCTGGGCGTGATCCTCGACTGGGTGCCCGCGCACTTTCCGACCGACGCGCACGGCCTGGGCAACTTCGACGGCACCGCGCTGTACGAGTACGCCGATCCGCGCGAGGGTTTCCACAACGACTGGCAGACGCTGATCTTCAACTACGCCCGCACGGAGGTGCGCAACTACCTCGTCGGCAATGCGCTGTACTGGCTGGAGCGCTACGGCGTGGACGGCCTGCGCGTGGACGCGGTGGCGTCGATGCTGTACCGCGACTACAGCCGCAAGGCCGGCGAGTGGGTGCCGAATGCGCAGGGCGGGCGCGAGAACCTGGAGGCCATCGATTTCCTGCGCCGCATGAACCGCGTGGTGGGCGTGGAGCGTCCGGGGGCTGTGACCATCGCGGAAGAGTCGACGAGCTTTCCCGGTGTGACGCAGCCGCCGGAAGACGGCGGGCTGGGGTTTCACTACAAGTGGAACATGGGGTGGATGAACGACACGCTGGCGTATGCGGGGACCGATCCGGTCTACCGCAAGCACCATCACCAGCAGATCACCTTCGGGCTGATGTACGCGCACAGCGAGAACTTCGTGTTGCCGCTGTCGCATGACGAAGTGGTGCACGGCAAGGGGTCGATGATCGGGCGCATGCCTGGGGATGAATGGCAGAAGTTCGCGGGGTTGCGCAACCTGTATGGGTACCTCTGGGCTTATCCGGGGAAGAAGCTGCTGTTCATGGGCGGGGAGTTTGCGCAGTACGCGGAGTGGAATGCGGATCGCGGGTTGGACTGGCACTTGCTCGAGCATGCGGGGCATCAAGGGGTGCGGCGGTTGGTGCGCGATCTGAACAACGTGTATCGGCACTTTCCTGCTTTGCATGAGCTGGACCACGAGGGGGCTGGGTTCGAGTGGCTGGTGCATGACGATGTGGCGCAGTCGGTGTTTGCGTTTGTTCGGCGGGCTCGGGATGGGGGGGTTGTTGTGGTGGTTTGCAACTTCACGCCTGTGCCTCGGCTTGG